>OLNT01001270.1_pt1 | contig 14210 bp, 10 predicted proteins | sample 1672641 | NCBI WGS metagenome assembly OLNT01 (sample SAMEA3136708, study PRJEB25190) | human gut metagenome
CCTTCTTCAATATCCAGATTAATCTCTTTTAATACTTCCAGGGTTCCGAACTTCTTTGATAAATGGTTAATTTTAATCATGTCACTGCCTCCTGTTCTGTGTACTGTTCTGAACGATAACTATGCATTCATTTTCCGTTCAATCTGTTTCTGAGCTATGATCAAAACGGAAAGGATTACCAGATAAAATGCTGCCAGCGCTGTATATGTAGGAATCGCTTTGAAACTCAGTGCCGCATATGCCTGTGCCTGATGCGTAATCTCATTTACTGCGATTGCGGACAACAGTGCCGTATCCTTTACCGACGTAATAAACTGGTTAAAAAGTGCCGGAAGTGCCGCTTTAAATGCCGGAGGAATAACCAGATGGATCATCGTCTGTGAACTGGTCAGTCCAAGTGATGCACCTGCTTCTTTCTGTCCCGGATCAATTCCCATCAGCGCGCCTTTAACAATCTCGGAAATAAATGCCCCCGAGTTCAGGGCAATGACTCCGATACCGACTACTGTACTGCTGATATCCACTCCCATAAGCTTCGGAATTACGAAATATCCATATAACGCCTGCACCATCAGCGGTGTTGCCCGGATAATCCAGATATATACTTCTGCAATTGCCTTTCCGATTTTATATTTTGACTGGAGCAGGTATCCGCATTGGCTTCCTACAAGGAAGCCAATGCCGATGCCAACCACAGCGATTAATATCGTAAGTTTTAATCCGTCAAACATCATCGGGAGTAAAACATCCAAAAATTTCATATCCATATACCATCCATCCCATCTGTCATTTTACTATATCTGTGCTGCGTGCTTATTCACACCATTTTGCATACAGCTCATCGGTTGTTCCATTTTCAATCAGAAGCTTTACTGCTGCATTAATCTCATCGTAATATTTACAATCTTTGGAAATTGCCACACAATATGGAGCCTGTCCCTGATTAAATTCGTCTCCAACCACTTCCAGCTTGCTGTCCGGCGTAGTCTTAATATAGAAGCTTGCGCCAGGACCGTCCTGGATAACTGCGTCTACCTTGCCCTGTTCCAGAGATTCATAAGCTGTGGTGATCGTATCATGAACTTCCAGCTCTGCATCACTCAGATTCTTAGAAGCATATGTATGTGAAGCGGTTCCTTTTTCTACAGCAACCTTCTTGCCTTTCAGGTCATCCACACTCTTGATTCCTTCATCGTTATCTTTATTCACCATAACCACCTGACCGGAATCACAATAAATCTCTGAGAAATTCATAACTTCTTTTCTCTCATCTGTTGCACATAATGCTGCAGCTCCCATATCCAGCTTTCCTTCTGCCAGTGAAGTTGTCAGCGCCGAATAATCCATCGCCTGTACTCCTCCGTCAATCTCAAATCCCAGGATATCCTGCAGATCCTGTATAAGATCCAGATCATATCCAATCAATGTCTTACCATCTTCATCATAATAAGAAAATGGTCCAAAGAGTCCGGATGTACCGACCTTTAATGTAACTCCGTCCAAGCTTCCTTTGATATCGTCTTCTGACAATTCTTTCTTTGTTTCAGAGGAGCTGCCGGATGAATCCTCACTTTCTTTACTTCCACAGCCAACACCCAGCATTGTTATCATAGTTGCACACATCAAAACTGCTACAATTTTTCTTTTCATAATCCCGTTCCTCCTTGTTATCCATTCAGTTCTGTAACGACGAAAGGCGCTGCAGATAACTGCAACGCCCTTGTTGATTCGTGTTTGTTTTTTGAACTTGTGACTATTCTAATCGTATTTCCACTCTTCGTCAATCCACAATTATTTCCAAAATCATCACGTTCAAAACTATGATTTTTTGTATTATTTTCACAATTCAACATTTCATTTTCACAATTCTTACAATTTTATTTAATTTTCTGTGTATTATTTTATCTTATTTCACCATTACATTTTCTAATGTCTAATTTTTCACATATATTTTTCTATTCTGTTTTCTCAAAATATTCCTGCGCATTCACCTGTACTTCTCCTGCCTGTGCACGCACGTACTGACCATCTGCCATCTGAATACGCGCTTTTACATTATCTGCCATTAAGATGTCAAACATCTCAAGAACACGTGCTTTCAGGTCCGGATCCAGCACCGGTGTTGCTGCTTCCACACGCCGGATTGTATTACGTGTCATAAAGTCTGCCGATGCAATATACACTTCGTTTCGTCCAAAAATATAGATGCGCGAATGTTCCAGATAGCGTCCCACAATACTTCTGACGGTAATATTCTCCGTATATCCCGGCACACCTGCAACCAGACAGCAGCTTCCTCTCACGATCAGTTCAATTTTAACACCCGCCTGCGATGCCATGATCAGCTTGTCGATAATACATTTATCCGTCAGAGAATTCATCTTCGCGCCTACATACGCCGGCTCTCCTTCTCTCGCAAGGGCAATCTGCTCATCGATCTTATCCAGAATCTTATTGCGCAGACATTTTGGAGCTACCATCAAAAGCTCTGTCTCTGGCATCACCTGTCCCATGCTAAGATGCTGGAACACCTCATTAGTCTCCTCACCGATTCCCTGATCTGCCGTCATCAGAGACAGATCTGTATAAAGCTTCGCCGTCTTTTCATTATAATTACCCGTCCCGATCTGTGTAATATAAGAAATGTGTCCCTCATGCATCCTTGTGATCAGACACAATTTTGAATGCACCTTCAATTTGTCCAAGCCGTACAGGATACGGCATCCGGCATCTTCCAGCCTTCTGGACCAACCGATATTATTCTTCTCATCAAACCTCGCACGCAGCTCTACAAGCACCAGTACTTCCTTGCCATTTTCCGCTGCGCGGATCAGAGCTTCTACGACCTTACTGTCGTTTGCCACCCGATACAGCGTCATTTTCAGAGATACAACCTCCGGATCTTCTGCCGCCTCATACAATAATCGCAAGAAAGGATTCATACTTTCATATGGGAAGAATAACAGACGGTCTTTCTCCTGAACCTGTGGGATCATCTTCTCATCCATGTGGATATCTGCCGGAACACGTGGCGTGTATTTCGGATAAAAGAGTTCCCGCTTTCCCCGCAGCAGATCTCGTATCTCAGAAAAGAAAGAGAAGTCTAACGGTGCTTCTGAATGAAACATCTGCTTCTTCTTAAGCCCCAGATATTTGCCCAGACGGTTCAGCACGGCATCATCCATCAGACGGCTATACTCCAATTTGATCGGACATAACTTCTTTCTGCGCTTTACCATCTGTTCCATCAGCTGTCTGAAATCGGTATCGTCATCATACATTTCCTCATCCAGTTCAATATCCGCATTACGGATAATACGTATCAGTGACTTGCTCTTAACACGATAATGTTCAAAGATTTGCGAGATATAATGCAGGATCAGTTCTTCCATCAACATATACCGGTTCTCATGTCCCGGGATCTTTACCATTCTCGGAAATACTTCCATATTGCACGGTACGATTCCTAGCTTTTCATGTCCTTTCTTTTCCAGCACAACTACCGCATGGATATCTTTATTCTTCAGAAACGGAAATGGCTGTTTCTTACCAACAATCTGCGGTGACAGGAGCGGATGCACTTCCTCTGCAAAATATGTATCCAGAAACCGGATATCTTCCTTCGCCATATCCGCATAATTGCAGATCTCTATCTGCTGCTTCTCCATCCCGTGCAGCAGTGCCTGATATGCCTCATCCTTACGCGCTGTCAGATGACGAACCTGCTCATAGATTGCAAGCAGCTGTTCCTCACAGGTCATTCCTGTTTTGTTATCCTTAATCTTCTGCGACAGATGCATCTGATCGTACAGCGATCCGCACCGTACCATAAAAAATTCATCCAGATTACTCTGAAAAATAGAAAGGAATGACAGTCTTTCGCAAAATGGATTCACGTCATCCTCTGCTTCCTCCAGAACTCGCGTATTAAATTTCAGCCAGGATAATTCCCGGTTATCATATACCATAGGATCCGTCATAAGCTTATTCTCCCCCATATCCACATCTTTTGTATCTTTTCTATACTTATCTTCTTTATTCTTATTTTTCCCGATTAATTCCAGAAACCATTCAAAAATTCGAATTTTCACTGTATTTCCTCTTTATCTTCATCCTGAGACAAGATCGCATGATACAAATACCCTTCTCTCACGCCATATTTGCTGACAACAATCCTCTCACTGCCCGACTTCTCCAGAATACTCTTCATCACCAGCATGCCCGGAATAATTGTATGCACTCGTTCCGGACAGATTTTCAAGATTATATTCTGAATCTGCTTTTGTTTATTTGTTGCCATCTGAAAGATTTCTTCCAGCTGATTCCTGGTAATACACCGATTTTTCTCCTCCAGATTATAATATAGATTAACCAGTTTCAGAAGGGCACGCACGGTACCTCCCACACCGATAATATCTTTATTTTTCGTCTGTCTTGCCAATACCCTGCATCCAAACAGATCATCCAGTTCCTGCTGAACTTTTTCTCCCATGACCTCCAATTCTTTTTTCTTCGGAATGATCTTCCCCACAAATTGATTATATAAATTCAGAGAGCCAATTCCCGCGCTTTCAATGGTACATGGTTTTCTATTCTCAAATGTCACGAGCTCCGTGCTTCCTCCACCAATATCAAAGATCATGCCTGTATCAATATAAATGTTGTACATAACTCCATAAAAATCACAGAGTGCTTCTTCGTGCCCTGAAAGCACCTTGATCTGGTATCCGGTCTCCCGGAACAACTCCATAACCACTTCATTGGAATTATCAATATTACGGAGTGACGCTGTCGCAAATACCTCCGTGCGGTCAATCGCAAACTGCTCCAAAATAGATCGGAACTTATTCAATGCGGCTGCTGCACACAATACACCGTCTTTTTCCATTCGATGATGGGAAATATAACTCGCCAGACCTGTTGTTTCCTTTGATGTGAAAAGCTGTCTGAAATTCTTTCCTTCCGTCTGGTACACCGACAACCGGATCGTGTTCGATCCCACATCTACCACTGCACATTTCATATCTATCCTCTTTTTACCTTTTTGCTCTTAGTATATCCAGCCTGATTCTTCCTATCTATCTTCCTCTCGTTAAATAAGGTTAAATCCATGTAAAGTGCAGGCACGATTACTGCACGGCGGTTTATTTTATCTTGTACTCTGCATTTTCGCACCCAAATGTGATAGAATAATAGAAATAAATTCATCATCCCACAAAGGAAAGGAGCATAATATACATGAAATTTCATATGCCAGTAAAAGTATATTGCGAACACGATTGCGTAAAAACTTACAGCGACGAATGGACCTCTCTCGGACACAAGGCCCTGATTGTAACCGGACGCAGTTCCGCAAAAAACGGAGCCCTTGCAGATGTGACTGATTCATTAAATGCACATCAGATCTCCTATTGTATCTTCGACCGTACCGAGGAGAATCCTTCAATAGAAATGGTTATGCAGGTACGCGACATGGGTATCCGCGAAAATGTCGACTTCGTCATCGGTATCGGCGGTGGTTCTCCAATGGATGCAGCCAAAGCAATTGCCCTTATGATCTATCACAAAGATAAGGATGCCGACTATCTCTATCAGCAGGGAGACAGCACGGCGCTTCCAATCGTAGAGGTTCCTACAACCTGCGGAACCGGTTCTGAGGTAACACCGATTTCCGTGCTGACAATCCACGCCAAACGCACCAAGTCCAGCATCCCACACCGTATCTTTCCACAGTATGCATTAGTGGATGGCAAATATCTGGCAAGCGCACCTAAGAAGATCCTGGTAAATACATCTGTAGATTCACTTGGTCATCTTATCGAAAGCTATATCAATCTTGGTGCAAGTCCATTCAGCCGTATGATTTCAGAATATGGTATGGCACTCTGGAAAGATGTAAAACCTGCCCTTCTGAGCGATCATGTAACAGATGAAGACCGCGACCGCATGATGCTCACCTCCACACTTGCAGGTATGGCAATCACCCATGCCGGCACAACCCTGCCACATGGTTTAAGCTATTTTCTCACTTACGAGATGCATATTCCACATGGACAGGCTGTGGGATATTTCCAGCCGGGCTATGTAGCCGCTGCCGCTCCTGAGACACAGGCAAAAGTTCTGGAATTGATCGGCTGCAAAGATATCGCTGAATTCACCAATCTGATCCATACTCTGCTCGGGCCACTCGAAATAGCACCGGATATGGTCGATACCGCCATCAAAGGTATCATGGCAAACGAACGCAAATTGAAACCAGTACCATACGAAGTAACCGAAGAAACGCTTCGCAAATTCTTCGAGATGACAATGTAACACAACAACAGGGCAGATCAAACGATCTGCCCTGCCATAATATCTATATACCTATATAAACTCACTATTATCTTATCTTACCCATATACCAGACAATCCGTCCTTTGATATCATCGATCTTCACCGTACCTATCTCACGCGAATCTCTGGATATCTCCCGGTTATCACCAAGTACAAAGACCTGCTTATCATCTACCACCAACGGATAGGTAATATCATCTGACTTTGCATTAGTCTCACCGATTGCCTGTTCTGTCACCAGTTCTTCTCCATTGACGTAGATCCTGCCATTCTGGATATTCACCGTATCACCGGCCACTGCCACAATACGTTTCACATATTCTTCGCCATTCGGGCGTTTGATCGCGACAACATCTCCCACACGATATTCGGTATTCTTCCTTTTATATATCACCACATCCTGGTCATGCAATGTCGGATACATTGAATTCCCCTGTACGGTCGATATGCCCATCAACATATAAAACATCAGAAGAACTACAATAATTACTGCAATTGACTGCAGTGCAATAACGAAACGTTGAACCCGCCTCTCGTGCGCTCTTTTCCGCTTCGTCTCCGGATCCACATCTTCCAGAATCTTCTTCTTGATATCATCTATGTCCATTCCAACGCCTTCTTTCTAACGCACGAGTTTCCCCATTGCTTATCATAACGGTAAACGACCGCAGCAGAAACACCTGCCACGGTCATTTATAACTCAGGATCTCTCAGCTTTCACTGAACATGCAGTCAAGCTTGCTCCGCCGTCTGATCCCACCTAACAATAATATACTCTTCCTGATGTACCCACATCATTAAAGTTCCTTATCTGCCTCAACTGAATCTTCCGCATACAGTTCAGATAACTGATCTTCCAGTTCATCCTGTTCGTCTTTTAACTTGCTGCGCTTTACCGCAAATGCAACAACCACGATTACCAGAATAACCAATGCAAGAAGGTCCCACCAGCAAAAGCCGAGTCTTGTATGTTCAAAAATATATGACATATATGTTCCCTCCTTTTATTATACTTCCTGTGCAGGTTTTTTGTCCAGTTCTTCTCGGAGGTCCTGGATCTTTTGATCCAGTTCCTCCTCAAAATCTTTTTCACGTTTCTTCTGATTATGGCAATGAACCAATATCATAACAACCAGAATCACTGCAACAATCAATGCCGGTATATCCCAGGAATGTATTCCCAAATTATGCACGAATTCAAAATAACGCATATGCTTACCTCCTTTTCATCATTTGCTGTTTCTTAGCTATTCTTCTGCTCCTTTGAAGTTGGAAGTCCTCTCTTTACCAGTTCGGTATCCAGTTCTTCGCGAAGTTCGAAATTCTTCTTCTGTCTCTTCTTCATGTTGTGTGTGAAGAATCCGTAAAGAATTGCTGTCAGCAACATGATCAGGAAATGAAGGATACAGCACTTATGCTCATCCAAATTCTGGTTAGCCAACAGCACATCTCCATCATCTGAGCTGAATACTTCCTGTACGTCTGCTGCTACATCTTTGATTGTATCTACAACCCTATCCAGTACGCCCGGGTTATCTGACGGTGTAGCCGGTGGGGTTGGTGTAACTGATGGATTATTATTAGTCGGTGCTGTTACAGTCAGCGTTCCAAGATTCTCACTAACTGTGTAGTTCGTTTCTTTCGCTGTCTGATTCCATACCAGGGAATAGCTGTTGGTTGCCGTTCCTACATTAGTAATGGTTCCTGTTGTTGCAAATGAAACAGTTTCACCATTTACCAGTCCGGTAATTGTTCCGGCTGCCGTCAGCGGTGTTCCATCATATACCTTGCTTGCATTTGGAGTAGTAACTGTTACAGTTGCAGGATTAACAACAATCTCTCCTGTTACTCTCGTAATCTTAAGATTAGCTGTTACATCTACGCCCGCTGCATTCACAATTACCAGTCTGTCTGCGTCCGCTGTCACTGCTTCTGTCGTTACATCTGTTGCTGTTGCATCAGACTCTGCTGTCTGCAGTGTATATCCTTCTGGGAGTTCACTTACTTCTACTGTTGCGCCATGTGGCTGTCCATCGTATGTGAATGTTCCTCCGGTTGTTGTTACTACGATTTCATCTTCTGTCTCTTTGACTACCAGTTTGCCAAGTGACACTTCCTTAATAATGTAGTTAGATTCTTTTGCTGTGCTTTCTTTGCTATTCCAATCCAACTCATAGGTATTATCACTATTACCAACTTCTGTCTGAGTTCCTGTCGTCTTATGAGCTACAACTTCACCATTCTTCAGACCTTCGATCGTCATGTTCTCATTGGTCAATGGCTTGCCATCATAGGTCTTCTCAGCTTTCTCAGTTCTAATAATCAACGGAGCAGCTAAGATGTTGTATACTCTTGTGACTGTGCCAGTGTAGTTACCTTTTCCGGTAATTGTAACTGTAATCGTCTTAACATCTGTGAAGTCATCCTTATCATAGCTTACTTCGTAGTCGGTATCTTCTGTAAGCGCATTACCATTCTTGTCAGTTACAGTCGGTGACCACTTATGAGCCTGTCCATCGTATTCTACATCAGATGGGCTATCAATCTGGATACCATCATAAGATGGATCTGGATTCTCAGGGTTTGGACCCGGATTAATGGACTGAGCAACAATCTTCAAGGTTCCTGGATTCGTCTTAACAGTATAATTATTTGTAACGTCTTTATTATCCGCACTCATAATCTGTACTGCAGTAAATACGCCTGTATATGGTTTCTCACTTACATTAGTTCCTTCCAGCTTATATGTTGTATTTACTGACTGTCCATCTACCAAACCACGTGTATTTGCTTTGTTTGCATTCTCCCATTCAAACTTATCAGTTTTATATGCCTTACCGGTGTATAACTGATCTGTATCCCAGCCTTCGCCAGTGATTGAAATAGGTCTACTTGTGATAGTTACTCTACCATACAGATTATCTGTAACTGCTGGTTCGTAGTTTGAGTTAGTAACTCGTACTTTAATCTCAGTATCTATTACATCTGTGTACTCTTTAAGTTTATCACTCCAAGTTATGCCATTATAGCTGTACTCTACCTTGTCACCGGCTACTGTTCCGTTCACGGTAATCGTATGCTTCTTCGCATCGTATACTCCATTGTATGAAGTTACGCTCAGTTCCGTCGTTCTCTGTGCGGCTACGATTGTCAGTGTGCCTGTTGCATATGTTACGTTGTAGTTGCTCTGCTTCTCTTCTCCTGCCGGAGTGATCGCATAGTCTCCTACATCCTCGCCTGTTTTTCTGCTCAGTGTGTAGTCCACTTTGTCATTCCAAGTGTTCCTTCTACTTTTGCAGTGAATTTCGGATCAGTTTCGCCAAATGTCTTCTGATAGCTGTTAGCCGTTACGGTTACAGGTCTTCTTGTGATCTCTACAGTTCCTGTCTTTGTATCGACCGGTTTGTAGTTATCATTTGTCACCTTGACCTGAATCTTAACTTCTGCTGTTACATTCTTGTACTGCTTCAGATCTGTGGTCCAGGTCTTTCCACCGTCATAGCTGTACTCTACTTTGTCACCATCTACAAGGTTCTTCACTTCGATCGTATGGTTTCCTGCATCATAGACATCTTTATAGTTTACTACTTCAATGTCTTTCGCACGCTCTGCCTTTGTGATCGTCAGTTTTCCTGATTCATAAGTTACTGTGTAGTTACCCTGTACTGCTTCGCCTGTAGCTGTGATCGGATACTCTCCTACATTCTCTCCTGCTTCTCTTGACAGGTCATAGGTGATCTCCTGTTTATCCGGTTTTGCTTTTCCTTCCAGTCCTGATGTCTCAGCTGCTGTAAGTTTTGGATCTTTTTCTCCAAATACCTTTGACTTATCCTCTGCTTTTACTACCAGCGGGAATCTTGTGATTGTTACGGTTCCTGTAAGCTGTGGTACATCTGCGTAGTTCGCATTCGTTACCTTAACAAGAATCGTTGTCTCTGTGACATCTTTATACTGGGTCAGGTCTGTAGTCCAAGTTGTTCCATTATCGTAACTGTACTCTACCTGATCTCCGTCTACAAGGTTCTTCACCTCGATCGTATGGTTCTTCGCATCGTATACTCCATTATAAGAAGTTACTTCTACTGCTTTCTCTCGATCGGATGCTGTGATTGTCAGTTTTCCTGAATTGTAAGTTACTGTGTAGTTGCCCTGCACTTCTTCACCGCTTGGTGTGAGTGCATAGTTTCCTACATCTTCACCAGTTTCTCTGCTGATGTCATAAGTGATCTTATCTCCATTCAGTGTTCCTGCTGTATCTGCTTCAAATGTCGGATCAGCTGTTCCGAATGTCTTGCTGTAACTTCTTGCTGTTACTGTTACCGGCTTCGGTGTGATTGTTACTGTTCCTTCCAGTTCTACCGGATTTGGATCATAGTTCGCATTCGTTACTCTCACTTTGATCGTTGTATTCGTTACATCTGTGTACTGGGTCAGATCTGTGGTCCAGGTCTCTCCATTATCATAGCTGTATTCTACAACATCTCCGTCAAGTACGTTATTAACTGTGATCGTATGCTCGTTTGCATCGTATACTCCATTATAGGATGTTACGCTCAGCTGGCGGTCTGCCGGTCTGCTTCCTGCTGTGATCGTCAGGGTTCCCGGTTTGTACGTTACTGTGTAGTTGCCCTGCGTTGTTTCTCCACTGGCTGTGATCTTATAGTTTCCTACATTCTCACCAGCTTCTCTTGTCATTGTACGCTCGATCTTCTGATTATCCGGTTTTTCTTTTCCTTCCACTCCTGATGTCTCAGTTGCTGTGAGTTTTGGATCTTTTTCTCCGAATACCTTTGACTTATCATCTGCTTTTACTACCAGTGGGAATGGTGTGATTGTTACAGTTCCATTTAAGATTGTCTCTGACGGTGTGTAATTCGTATTGGTTACTTTCACCTGAATTGCTACACTTCCATCTGTGACATTCTTGTATTCCTTAAGATCTGCCACCCAGGTCTTGCCGCCATCATAGCTGTACTCTACCTTGTCGCCGTCTACTGTTCCGTTCACTGCGATCGTATGCTTCTTCGCATCGTATACTCCGTTGTATGAAGTTACGCTCAGTTCTGTCGTTCTCTGTGCTGCTACGATTGTCAGTGTTCCCGGTTTGTAGGTTACTTTGTAGTTGCCCTGCTTCTCTTCTCCTGCCGAAGTGATCGCATAGTCTCCTACATCCTCGCCTGTTTTTCTGCTCAGTGTGTAGTCCACTTTGTCATTCCAAGTGTTCCTTCTACTTTTGCAGTGAATTTCGGATCAGTTTCGCCAAATGTCTTCTGGCAGCTGTTAGCCGTTACGGTCACTGGTCTTCTTGTGATCGTCAACTTTTCTTCTACCGTTAACGTACCCGTATATTTTCCTTCACTAGATACTCTTACCTTTACAGTTTTGCTGTCAGACACATTAGTAGCTGTGATATCTGCCGGGTTCTCTGTCCAACTTCCATCTGCTTTCTGGTATTCGATCTTCAGATCACTAATATCAGCCCCCTCAGCTTTGCCAGCCACTTTCGCTGTTCCTGCTGCATGAGCTTCTCCGTCATATACTTTTTCAACGTCTTTAGGAGTAAGCTCCACAAAGTCTTTTATCTTCTGTTCTTCCCAGTTTGCCGTAATCGTTACATTATTATTAGGCATCTGGAATCTTGCACCACTATTAATAGAAGAAACTCCATCCAATCCTTCAACAGTCCATCCAGTGAATTTATATCCTTTGCGTGTAGGTTCGGATTTAACAACAACATTCTCGCCTTCATTATGCTTCTCTGTTAATGATGATCCATCTGAAAAACTTCCACCATCCAAGTTATAAACAACCTGACGACCTGCCACATATTTGGCATAGAAATTAACATTACTGTTTACAGTATATGGAAACGTTGCCGGTTGTGTAAGCTCTTGATCTGTATACCAACCAGAGAATGTGTATGTAGCACCATCCGTTCCTGTCTTTGTTCTCGGGAATGATTTTCCTGTTACTGTCTCTGGATTAGTCTTATTTCCATTAATATAGCTCTTGCTTCCCTGATGTACATACTCTGTACTATTAGGATCACTACTCTTATCTAACAGATAATAATGAACAATTGAAACGCGTTTACAATTAACATCTACATTACAATCCAAATGCAGATCTGGAGTCGAAGAATTGTTTCTTGAAATCTTAGCTGGCCTTAATGTAATAGATACAACATCATCTTCTGTAATCGGCACGCCAAGCTGTTCTTCTACTGATGACTTGTATTTGTTAAATATCTGATTCCATGCTGTGCTGTCTCTTGTTACAACATTCGTTCCATTCGGCCAACTTACAACTCTCTGATCAACATTATCAAAGCAGTTCCTGCCCCCTGTCCAAGTTGCTCCGGTAACATTAACTTTCGCAGTTCCATATGCCGGTCCCCAGTTTCCTGAATCATTTGAATTTGCATCTTTCGTAGGATCTAACGAATAATATACTATTGCAGAATCACCGGCTACAGTAGTATCTTCCACTACTTGAATTGTCTTTGTCGCAGAACAGAGAAGTGACTGTCCGCTATATACATTTGCAGTAACCGTTGCTTGTCCACGTCTTAATCCTGTTACCCTACCACTGCTATCTACAGTTAAGATATCTTCATTTGATGAACTCCACTGAACAGTTCCCTCTGCTCCAGCTGGTGTAAGTGTATAAGTCAGATTAATATCTTTAAACTGTGTAACAGAATCAGCACCATTGATTGTGATAGCTGTCGGTGCAACAGCTTCACTTACATGGATCGTATATGTAATAGTTTTTTTCTGCTGACCCTCAAAAAACGAATTCCATGTAATCGTATCTGTAATTGTAGCCTCTCCAGCTTTTTTCCCTTTTACGGAAATACTATTACTGTTCGACGCGTTTATAGATACAACATCGTTGCCTTTTTTTATTGTCCAAGCTGATGATTTATACTCATTACTCAATGTTACCGTCTTACCGACTGTGATCCACTTTTCAGTATCGGTGTCTTCATGAGTTTCTCCTGCAGTATTCGTTACCTGAGTATCTGCATCATTCTGATCTTCAGTTTCTTCTGTTGCAGTTGCATCTTCAGCCTTGTTCTCTGTTTTCTCATCTTTCTTCTCTTCTGTCTGAGTTTCTACCTTATTATAAGTAACAGAAAAAACTTTTTCAGACCGGATATCTGTTACATTATATGTAGAAACATTTCCGTTTACAGATGCAGGCTGAATTGCTGTTCCATTCTGATCTGTTACCTGCTCTACCTGATATCCATCTTTGGCAGTAACTTCGAAGCCAAAGCTTTCTCCTTCTGTTACTTCTTTTGCATACTGATTATTACCATCATAGGTTACATCAGATTTGCTGCCATCTGCATTCACTACCTTGACAGTACCGCCGTCCACATCACTCTTCAGGATCTTCACGGCCATTGTCTTTGCGACATCTGTCTGCGCTGCCTCTGTCTGCTGCACATCAGCTGCCTGCTGTACATCAGCAGCCTGCTGTGTGGTAGCTGTCGCACTCTGATCAGGAGTTACCTCTTGAACAGATACCTGCCCACTATCCGTGTGCTCAGTAGTGTCCTGTGTCTGGCTGTCCGCAGCCTGTTCTTCCTGCTGTGGTTGTTCTTCAGACACGCTGGTATCCTGGCTGCTCTCGCTGGCACTCATATGTGTGCCTAACTGATATATCGCGTTGGTGCTTACTAATGCGATTGCAAGAACTAACGCCAGCCACCGTTTCATCTTTTTCATATGCGTTTCCCCCTTCTTTTCTTGTTTGTACATTCTATCTATAGTCGAATTTTTCCTTTCATATATAAAGACGCTTTTTTCTACTAAAAACACAATAAAAATCTGATTATCCGCTAAAACACAGTATCTATCAGCATT
>OLNT01001273.1_pt1 | contig 14191 bp, 10 predicted proteins | sample 1672641 | NCBI WGS metagenome assembly OLNT01 (sample SAMEA3136708, study PRJEB25190) | human gut metagenome
AAATATATTATTTTTTGTAGACCGCCGCCCCCTTTTGTGAGAAAAAACACCGAAGTTTTGCCTACCTATTAAGCCTCATAAATGGCTTAAAATAAGGGTTTTAAGAAAAACTTAAAAAAAGGAAGTGAAAAAATGGGGAAAAGAGGACCTAAGCCCGGAACGGGTGGAAGACCTAAACAGACGATAGATAAAAAATTCAGCAATAAGGAGGCTCTTATGAAAGGTGATAAAGCTGAATTAAATACAATCTGTTTAGTAGATAATAAAACAGCATTATCAATATATAATAATACAATCGAATGGCTAAAGGGTTTAAATTGTTATGAAGATGTTCCTAATCACCTTATAGAAGAATATGCTTTATGTAAAGCAAGGTGGCTTGAGTGTGAATTGGAAATACAACGGAGTGGCTTAACGGCTGAACACCCTACAACTAAGAAACCGACAAAGTCATTTTATACTGAAATCAGTATGAATTATTTAAAACAAGCTGATATAGCTTATAATGCTATTGTTGAAATAATAAGGCTCAAATCACCACTTTCCGCCGCTGTAAAAGATATAGACCCAATGGAAAACCTTTTAAACGAAACTAAGGTATAAAGAAGGTGTAGAATGAAAAATTTAATAAACGATTATAAAAATGGATTAGATGAAATATCTGTACTTTTGCAAGAATTAAGAGCATATACAACTATAAAAGGTTTGGATAAAAAGACAGTAGAAGATATTATAAATCATATAGAAAATATTACTGATGAATTATGTAACATACATTTTAAATCTAATTCATTTCCGGAGTGTACAAGCATAGAGGAAATGAAACTATATAGAAAAATATCTGAAAAATTGTATAGTTCATTACAAGAATATTGTAATATAGTTATTAAAACCGATTTTGAATATATGTTTAATGATTTACAAGAAGATAAGCTGAATAAAATATTTCGCCGCATTTCTGAATTGTTTGCGTTGTCTATGGGATTTATTACTTCGGCAAAAAAATATTGTAGAGATAATAATATATTTGATTTGATGATATATAATTCTTAAAATTTATAAAGTTACAGGTAGATTTAACAGGAGGACAAAGAAATGGAACAATTAAAAGCACTTCAAGAACAAGTTGAACATTTGACAAAATTAATTAAAGAACTTGCAAAACCGGATATATATGATTATATAGATGAAAATATGCCGGAATGGGCAAGAAAGCCTGTTCAAGCGGCGGTAGACAAAGGCATTTTAAAGGGTGACAAGGAAAACGGTTGGGGACTTACATATGAAGATTTAAAAGTTCTTACTTGGATGCATAGAGCAGGTATATTTTAAATTATTACTCTGTTAAAAAAGTTCAGAGAATATGCAATTATAGCATATTTTCTGAACTTTTTTGTTAAAATTCTTTTAAATCGTTATTTGTATTTTCAATAGTTTTAAAAATGTTTTCGAGGTTGTCGGCTAAAATATTAAATAAAGCTTTGGCTTGCTTGTGTTCCCATACAATGGCTTGACGGTCATTTGGAGTATCAACGTTATATTGGTTAAAATAATTTTCTCTTATAATTTCAATTAAAAATTTAATATCAGCTATTTTACCGACTGTAAGACTTAAATTATCTTTTATTTGAATTTTATCTGACATTTTAATATACCTCCGTGCTTGACATATTCGAGGCGGTAATATATAATTTAAGTGTGTGATATAGTTACCGCCCCTTGTGGTGGTGCTTGCCTTGTATGAGTTGGTAGCTTATACAAGGCTTTTTTCTTTTATGATAATTGCAAGGTTATTACTGCCCCGTAATTCATAAAACGGGTGTAATGCCCTCTGACCTCTTTAAAGGTGGTTTTAAGGCTGATACCTTTATCGACTATTGCCGATATGACATAAGCTAAATTCTTCGGAATATAGCCTATTTTGTACGACTTAGAATTATTTACACTTATCATAACGGCTACGGCGTTGTTATCGTGTAAATTTGCCTTGTCACGTTCAAGCCATACTCTTACTTGATTGGGTGTGTAATGTGTAAGTATTCTGTGTAATGCCTTTTGTCTATTTCCTTTTGTTACTCCGGCGACTTTGCTTTCAATAGCTTTACCCTTTATTAAAGACCAAGCCTTTTTAAATGCGGCGGAAAGTGTTAAGCCCATTTTCTTCAATCGGTTTGCCATAGTTGCAACTATGCGGCGGATTGTGTGAATGTTTCTCATTGTGTTTCGCTCCTTTCGTTTTCGTGTAGTCAACCTTGACTATGGTTATATTATACTACTTGTACAACTATAATACAATATACAAATCATACAAACTTGTACAAGTATTTTTATGTAAAATTCTACTTGTACAACATAAAAAACTATGTTATAATATCCTTAGATTAAAGATTTATTTAATCTCCTGTAGTGTCGGGGGTGACTTGGGCGGTTATTCTGACTTACGGGGAAAGGAAAAAAATATAATGAGTGAAAGCACGTTGGTATTAATCATTTTGTTTTTGCTTGTATATGTGATAAAAAAATAAAGCCGCCCATTCTCGCATAATGGACGACTTTAGGGGTAGAAATAAATTCTACTTTTAAATAACATTATTGCAGAATGACCGTTAAGTCACTCCTTTATCTACTTGTATTTTATCAAAAAGTATAGGTATTGTCAAGGGGTGATAATATGACTGAATCTAAAGGAAATTCACAAACAAGAGCAAAAAATAAATATAATTCAAAAAATTATGATAGTTTAAGAATAGTAGTTAAAAAAGGCAAAAAGGCTATTATAAGTCAATATGCACAAGAACAAGGGAAAAGTATAAACGGACTTGTAAATGAACTTTTAGAGGAAAAAATACCACAATTAAAAGTATTGAAAGAAAATAGAACAGAATAAAAGCCGCTTTATGCGGCGGAATACTCAACCTATCCGCCGCCATAAGCGGCTTTTTATTATGACTGAAAAAGTAGCAAACATATTAAAAAGGCTTTAAAGGCTAAATATGCGGCTTATACGGATAATAAAATTGAAATTATAATATTTATGTCTAAAAATATGTGCTAAATCGTTTGTTATACGGTTTGGCTTTTCTTTTTATGTGACAAATTTATTAAATAATCTGAATAAGATATTTTTGCAATTTTGAAAGCAATAAAGGACAAATAAAGGACAAAATCAAAAAATCGCTTGATGATAAGAAATGTATAAGGACAAACAAAAAGCCCCCAAACAAAGCTATATAGCCAAATTCGGGGACAATTCCTTGGAGCTAACGAGCGGAGTCGAACCGCCGACCTCTTCATTACCAATGAAGTGCTCTGCCTACTGAGCTACGTCAGCATTATTACAATACTGTATAAAATGCGTTACATACATATTTCATCTGTGTTTTAGTAACTATATTATTATATTATACAAAAAAGAGTTTGTCAATACAAAAACATTAAAAAAGGAGATTGAATTTCAATCTCCTTTACATCTTATCACGCATTATTTCTTCAAGTTCATCATAATTAATATTATTATCATCATAAACGCTCAAATCTTTTTGAGATTTATTTTTTGTCTTAAAATCTTCGTGGTCTTTCTTTGCGTCGACAATATTATGAATATTAAGTTCGTGCCAACGTTTTAAAATTGAGTTGATATATGGAAACGAGAGTTTTGTTGTCTGCATAATGCAATACTCATATGCAAGTTCAACCATATCTTCATCCATCAAAAATTTATCGTGCCACGTTTTTAGATAATTTTCTTCTGTTTTTGAAAGGTTTCTGTTTTCAATACCGAAAAGCTTTCTGATTTTATATGCGTAGCCGTTTTTCTCTTTTTCGGCTGTTATGAATTTATCGGCAGCGTCTATAGTGAATATACCGTTTTTATTCCACGATATGGCTACTTTTTCGATATAGTTCATATTTTTTTTGCCGTTTGAAACACAGTATTCAAGCAATATTGTTATAACCTCCGGTGAAAGCTGAAGTTCATCATAAAAATAATAAAGTGTTTCAATTTCACTGTTTGTAAGTGTTTTACCGAGTATTTCCTGTGCAAGTAAGCATAAATCGGCAAGTTCTTTATTTTGAGTCATAGCATTTGAAACTTGTTCTATACTCTTTTTACTTGGACTGCTTTCTGTATTTTGAATAGGTTCGGCTTGTCTTGTGGAAATGCTTACGTTGATATTTTCTTCTTTAGCGGAAAAACTGATATTTCCGCTGTCTTTATCATATTTCAAAGCACCTTTTTTATTCCAATAGTCAAATGCGTTTATAACATCGCTTTCAAGTAAATTAAGCTGACTTGCAATACTGCTTGCGGACATTTCATATCCGTAAACCGCAAGAGACAGTGCAAGCAGGTATACTTTAACATAAGCACCGTTTGCCTCAGGCATATAATTTTCTATAAAATCCACCGATACGGGGATATAATCAATATTACAACTAAATTTAAGCATAACTAAAAATCTCTCCATATAAGTTATTTGGGCTGATGAAAAACTGTCGCCAGCCTTATTTATATATTATATATCAGTTTGAGTCAAAATGCAAAGATTTATGAAAAAAATTCTAAAATAATACGGTATGCCCCTTGACATACCGTATTATTTGTGATAATATAATAAACTGTATCTTAGACTTAAAATCGGGATACTATCCAATAAATTTCACATTATCATTGTATGTATTATAGCATGAATATATACAAAATGCAACCCCAATTTTTTGGAGAGAAATTTAGGATAAAAGGAAAAATACTTAAACTACTATTATGATGATGAGGTGATTTAAGAAAATGGTGCATGAAGTAGAAGTAGGAAAAAATGTGCGTCTAAGCTATTCAAAAATTAAAGAAGTTTTGGATATGCCTAATCTTATAGAGGTACAGAAAGACTCCTATAAGTGGTTTCTTGAAGAAGGTCTAAAGGAAATATTCCACGATATTTCTCCTATAACAGACCACGCCGGTAAGCTTGTACTTGAATTTTTTGATTACAGATTGGATTATAATTCAAAGTACAGCGTTGAAGAATGTAAGGAAAGGGATACAAAGTATGCCGCTCCTTTGAGAGTAAGTGTAAGACTTATCAACACTGAAACAGGCGAAATTAAGGAACAGGAAATATTTATGGGTGATTTCCCTCTAATGACAGAGCAGGGAACATTCGTTATTAACGGTGCTGAACGTGTAATCGTCAGCCAACTTGTACGTTCACCGGGTATTTATTACGAATTTGAACGTGATAAGACAGGTAAACCGCTTTACAGTTCAACAGTTATTCCTTACAGAGGTGCATGGCTTGAATATGAAACAGATTCAAACGATGTTTTCTCGGTAAGAATAGACAGAACAAGAAAACTGCCGGTAACAGTTCTTTTAAGAGCAATGGGACTTGGTTCAAATGCCGAAATACTTGACGTATTCGGTGAGGATATAAGACTTCTTGCAACATTTGAAAAAGATACTACGGAATCAAGAGAAGAAGGACTTCTTGAAATTTATAAAAGACTTCGTCCGGGTGAACCTCTTAACGTAGAAAATGCAGAATCACTTATAATGAATATGTTCTTCGATCCGAGAAGATATGATCTTGCTAAGGTCGGAAGATATAAATTTAATAAAAAGCTTGCTATTTCGGCAAGAATTAAAGGCAGAACACTTGCAGAACCTGTTGCAGATCCGAGAACAGGCGAAATAATCGCTAATGAGGGTGACGCAATAAGTGCGGATTTGGCTATGCAAATCGAAAGAGCAGGTGTAAATCAGGTTGAATTGCTTGTTGAAGGTAAAAAGGTAAGAGTATTCTCTAACAATATGGTTTACCTTGACGAGTATGTTGACTTTGAAGTTGAAGATTTCCCTGTTAAAAAGGTTAGAAAAGCAATTATTGAAGAAATACTTGAAAATGCCGAAACAGAAGATGAAATCAAGGAACAGCTATGGGCAAGAATTGATGAACTTGCTCCTAAGCATATAATTATCGACGATATGTTTGCGTCTGTAAACTATTGTCTAAACCTTGCTAACGGTATAGGTACTGTTGATGACATTGACCATCTTGGAAACAGACGTGTTCGTTGTGTCGGTGAACTTCTTCAAAACCAATTCAGAATTGGTCTTGCTCGTATGGAAAGAACAGTAAGAGAAAGAATGTCAACACAGGAACTTGAAATTATAACACCTACATCATTAATTAATATAAGACCGATAATCGCGACAATAAACGAATTTTTCGGTTCATCACAGTTGTCACAGTTTATGGACCAGAACAACCCTCTTGCCGAACTTCGTCATAAGAGAAGAATTTCAGCACTTGGTCCGGGCGGTCTTTCAAGAGAAAGAGCCGGATTTGAAGTTCGTGATATTCACTATTCTCACTACGGCAGAATGTGTCCTATCGAAACTCCTGAAGGTCCTAACATCGGTTTGATTACATCACTTGCAACATTCGCAAAGATTAATCAATACGGATTTATTGAGGCACCTTACAGAAAAGTTGATAAGGAAACAGGTCGTGTAACAGATGAAATCGTTTATATGACAGCCGATACCGAAGATGAATTTGTAATCGCACAGGCGAACGAACCTCTTGATGAGGAAGGACGTTTTATAGATAAAAAGGTTTCTGCCCGTTACAGAGATGAAATCTTGGAAGTACCGGGTTCAAGAATTGACTATATGGATATTTCACCGAGACAGCTTGTATCGGTTGTTACGGCTTGTATCCCATTCCTTGAAAACGATGACGCTAACAGAGCACTTATGGGTTCTAACATGCAGTGTCAGGCAGTGCCTCTTTTGACAACGGATTCTCCTATCGTCGGTACAGGTATCGAACATAAGATAGCTAAAGACTCCGGTAGTGCCGTACTTACAAAGGAAGACGGTGTAGTTGAAAAAGTTGCCGCAGATCAAATCGTAATTAAGGGTGACAGCGGTATCAGACATACGCACAAACTTATTAAGTTTGCACGTTCAAACCAAAGCTGTTGTATCAACTACAGACCTATCGTTAAAGAAGGCGAAAGAGTTAAGAGAAACGACATAATCGCCGACGGTCCTGCTATGGATAACGGTGAACTTGCACTTGGTAAGAATATTCTTATCGGATTTATGACTTGGGAAGGTTATAACTACGAGGACGCTGTTCTTATCAGTGAAGAACTTGTTAAAAATGATGTGTTCACATCAATTCATGTTGAAGAATATGAATGTGAAGCACGTGATACAAAACTTGGCCCTGAAGAAATTACAAGAGATATTCCTAACGTATCGGAAGATACTCTAAAGGACCTTGACGAACAGGGTATTATCAGAATCGGTGCGGAAGTACACGCAGGTGATATCCTTGTCGGTAAAGTTACACCAAAGGGTGAAACAGAGCTTACAGCAGAAGAAAGACTTCTTCGTGCAATTTTCGGTGAAAAGGCAAGAGAAGTAAGAGATACATCACTTCGTGTTCCACACGGTGAACAAGGTATAATTATAGATGTTAAGAAGTTCACAAGAGAAAACGGCGATGAATTGTCACCGGGCGTAAATGAAGTTGTACGTTGTGTTATCGCTCAAAAGAGAAAGATTTCTGTCGGCGATAAAATGGCAGGCCGTCACGGTAATAAGGGTGTCGTTTCAAGAGTATTGCCGCAGGAAGATATGCCATTTCTTGAAGACGGTACACCACTACAAATCGTTCTTAACCCTTTGGGCGTGCCTTCTCGTATGAATATCGGTCAGGTGCTTGAAATGCACTTGGGTTACGCATACAGATGTCTAAGCTTAAAGACTCGTGAACAGCTTGAAAATACAATTATTGACGATAATTTCAGACAAAATATAATTGACGCTAAGTCAAAGGCAAGAGAAGGAAGATTTATTAAACTTGCAACTCCTGTATTTGACGGTGCACAGGACGAAGATATAAAACTTGCATTTAAAGAGGCAGGTTTAAGACCTGACTTTAAGTCAGTCGTATATGACGGACGTACGGGTGAAAAGTTTGATAACCCTGTTACAGTCGGCGTCATGTATTACTTGAAACTTCACCATCTTGTTGATGATAAGATTCACGCACGTTCAACAGGTCCTTACTCACTTGTTACTCAACAGCCTTTGGGCGGTAAAGCTCAGTTCGGCGGTCAGCGTTTCGGTGAAATGGAAGTTTGGGCTTTGGAGGCTTACGGTGCCGCTTATACATTGCAGGAAATCCTGACAGTTAAATCTGACGATATTGTTGGTCGTGTTAAGACATACGAGGCAATCGTTAAGGGTGAAAATATTCCTAAGTCAGGTATTCCTGAATCATTTAAGGTACTTGTTAAGGAACTTCAGTCAATTGCACTTGATATTAAGATTCTTAATCATAATATGGAAGAAATCGACCTTGACGCATCATTTGAAGATGAGGACGAAGGTGTTGTAAGCGAAGAACTTGTACAAACAATGGAGGACAAGGACGGAATTACAGATACTTTTGATGAAGATGATCTTAATGATGCAAGTATGGTTTTAGATGATTCAGACGAAAATGATTTCGGCGTTGATGATTCTGATGATATTGATTTCGGCGATGACGACGAAATATAATCATGACGTGTGAATAGACTATGGAGGTTTTTAGATGTTAGAATTTAACAGCTTTGAGGCAATTAAAATCGGTTTAGCTTCTCCCGAGACAATACTAAGTTGGTCACACGGTGAAGTTTTAAAGCCTGAAACCATAAACTACCGTACTCTTAAGCCTGAAAAGGACGGATTATTCTGTGAAAAGATTTTCGGTCCTACAAAGGATTGGGAGTGTCACTGTGGTAAATATAAGAAAATCAGATTTAAAGGAAAGGTCTGCGAACGCTGCGGAGTTGAAGTAACAAAAGCAAAAGTAAGACGTGAAAGAATGGGACATATTGCTCTTGCAACTCCTGTTTCACATATTTGGTATTTCAAAGGTGTTCCGTCATCAATGGGACTTATCATTGACCTTTCTCCAAGACAGCTTGAAAAGGTACTTTACTTTGCATCATATATTGTAACTGATCCGGGTACTTCAAATCTTATGCAAAATCAGATTCTTTCAGAGGCTGAATATCGTGAGGCATATGAAAAGTACGGCGATAAGTTCAAAGCAGGTATGGGTGCAGAGGCTATCAAGACTTTGCTTGAAAGAATTGATCTTGAAGAACTTTCAAGAGAATTAAAGGAAGAGCTTGACGCTACACAAGGACAAAAGAAAGCAAGAATTATTAAAAGACTTGAAATTGTAGAGGCATTCAGACTTTCGGGTAACAGACCTGAATGGATGATTATGACTGTTATTCCGGTAATTCCGCCGGAACTTAGACCTATGGTACAGCTTGACGGCGGACGTTTTGCAACGTCTGACCTTAACGACCTTTACAGACGAGTTATAAACAGAAACAATCGTTTAAAAAGACTTCTTGAACTTGGCGCTCCTGATATTATTATCAGAAACGAAAAACGTATGTTACAAGAGGCTGTTGACGCACTTATCAATAACGGTCGTCGCGGAAGAACTGTAACAGGACCGGGTAACAGACCGCTAAAATCACTTTCGGATATGCTTAAAGGTAAGCAGGGACGTTTCCGTCAAAACTTGCTTGGTAAGCGTGTTGACTACTCAGGTCGTAGCGTTATCGTTGTAGGTCCGGAAATGAAGATTTATCAGTGCGGTGTGCCAAAAGAAATGGCTATCGAATTGTTTAAGCCTTTCGTAATGAAAGAACTTGTATCTCGCGGACTTGCACATAATATAAAGAGTGCAAAGAGAATGGTTGAGAGAACAAAGCCGGAGGTTTGGGACGTTCTTGAGGACGTAATTAAGGAGCATCCTGTACTTCTAAACCGTGCGCCTACACTTCACAGACTTGGTATTCAAGCATTTGAGCCAAAACTTGTTGAAGGACGTGCTCTAAAACTTCATCCGCTTGTATGTACGGCTTATAACGCCGACTTCGACGGTGACCAGATGGCTATCCACGTTCCTCTTTCACCGGAGGCACAGGCCGAGGCACGTTTCCTAATGCTTTCAGCAAATAACTTGCTTAAACCGCAGGACGGACACCCTGTAACGGTTCCTACACAGGATATGATTTTGGGTTCTTACTACCTGACAATTCAAAAGGAACATTATGACAGAATTATTGATACAATTCTTGATGATGAACCTAAAATCAATGTATTAATCGAAAGACTTTCTGATATGGAACAGGAAGAAAACGTTGTTATATACAATGAAGAAGAACCAATCAAGAGCTTTACTGATGTAAGAGAGGCTCTTAAATATATGAGAGAGTTGCCGGAAGTTGCAATGAATGAAACAGAAATTCACGCAAATCCTGTAACTTTGGTATTACCAAATAAATCACTTCAAATTTCACTAAAGAAATTAATAAGTGAGGCTAAGAAGCTTGTAATAAAGAAGTATACTACATTTGACGAGGCACTTCTTGCTTATTATAATCACGAAGTAACTCTACACGAAAGAATTCTTGTTGAAGTTACAAAGAAGATTAACGGAGTAGAAAAGTCAAAACTTATCGGTACAACTGTCGGTAGAATTATATTCAATAATAATATTCCTCAGCATATCGGTTATATTGACAGATCAAATCCTGAAAATGAATTTGACCTTGAAATCGACTTTGTTGTAGGTAAGAAACAGCTTGGTAAAATTATTGATAAGTGTATCAGAGTTTGCGGTACTTCAGAAACAGCCGAAGTGCTTGATAAGATTAAGGCTACAGGTTATAAGTATTCTACAAGAGGTGCTATAACTGTTGCCGTATCAGATATCGAAGTTCCTGAAAAGAAACAAGTTATCCTTGCTGACGCTGAAAAGCAAGTCGAAGGAATTATGCAGAAGTATCAGATGGGTCTTCTTACAAATGAAGAACGTTATCAACAGACAATTAAAATTTGGGCAAAGGCTTCATCTGATGTCACAGACGCCATGATGGAACACCTTGGTGAGTTCAATCCAATCTTTATGATGGCTGACTCAGGTGCCCGTGGTAGTGTTAACCAAATTCGTCAGCTTGCAGCTATGCGTGGACTTATGGCGGATACACAGGGTAGAACAGTCGAAATTCCTATCCGTGCTAACTTCCGAGAAGGTCTTAATGTACTTGAATACTTCATTTCATCACACGGTGCGCGTAAAGGTCTTACAGATACAGCTCTTAGAACAGCCGACTCAGGTTACCTTACTCGTCGTCTTGTTGACGTATCACAGGACGTTATCGTTCGTGAAATCGACTGCGGTACTGATGAAGGTGAATGGGTAACTGAAATCACTGACGGTAAAGAAAGTATCGAACCGCTATATGACCGTATCGTCGGCCGTACAGCTATGCAGGATGTTATTCACCCTGAAACAGGCGAAGTTCTTGCAAAGAACGGTGAACTTATAACAGACGTACAGGCTAATAATATTGTTAATGCCGGTATCGAAAAAGTATATATCAGAAGCGTACTTACTTGTAAGTCAAAAATCGGTGTTTGTGCTAAATGTTACGGTACAAACCTTGCTACAGGTGAACTTGTTAATGTCGGTGAGGCAGTTGGTATTATTGCCGCACAGTCAATCGGTGAACCGGGTACACAGCTTACAATGCGTACTTTCCACGCCGGCGGTGTTGCGTCAGGCAGCGATATTACACAGGGTCTTCCTCGTGTCGAGGAACTTTTCGAGGCAAGACGTCCGAAGGGTCTTGCTATAATCTCAGAAATCGGCGGTAAAATTACTGTAACAGAATCAAAGCGTAAGAGAGAAGTTACAGTTGCCAATGACCAGACAGGTGAAGCTAAGACTTATACAATTCCATACGGTTCAAGTATTAAAGTTCATGACGGTGACGTTATTGAGGCGGGTGACGAACTTACAATGGGTTCTGTAAACCCTAATGATATTCTTCATATCAGAGGTCCTCATGCCGTTCAGGTTTATATCGCGCGTGAAGTTCAGAGAACATACCGTATGCAGGGTGTTGATATTAACGATAAGCACGTCGAAGTTATCACACGTCAAATGTTGCGTAAGGTTAGAGTTGAAGAGGCAGGCGAAACTGATCTTCTTATCGGTTCACTTGTTGATAAGTTTGAACTTGAAGAGGCAAACGAGAGAGTTAAGGAAAAGGGCGGTACTGAATTTGCAACTGCATCTCCTGTACTTCTTGGTATCACTAAGGCTTCTCTTGCAACCGAATCATTCCTTTCAGCCGCATCATTCCAGGAAACTACAAAGGTTCTTACAGATGCAGCTATTAAGGGTAAGGTTGACCCGCTTCTTGGTCTAAAGGAAAATGTTATCATCGGTAAACTTATTCCTGCCGGTACAGGTATGAGTATGTATAAAGATATTAATATTACTATCGACGGCGAAGAAGTTGACAACGAAGAAATAGAATAAGATAATTATGAACTGCTGTGAATTTTCACAGCAGTTCATTTTGTTTAAAAAAATTATATATAAAACTGATATAAATAGGCTGCTTTTTGTGCAAAAGGAAGAATTAATCATTAAAATGATATAAATTTAACATATAGGCTTGTATATTTTATAAATTTGATGTAAAATATATATAAATGGGCATATACTATGCTCACTCAAAGATAAAAAAATATATATATTTTTTAGGAGGAATTTAAAATGGCAGTTAAAGTTGCGATTAACGGATTCGGACGTATTGGACGTCTTGCATTCAGACAGATGTTCGGCGCAGAGGGTTATGAAGTTGTTGCTATCAACGACCTTACAAGCCCAAAGATGCTTGCTCATCTACTAAAGTATGATTCATCACAAGGTAAGTATGAAAAGGCTGATACAGTTTCAGCAGGTGAAGATTCAATCACAGTTGATGGTAAGGAAATCAAAATCTACGCTTTTCCTGATGCAAATAATTGTCCATGGGGCGACCTTGACGTAGACGTAGTTCTTGAATGCTCAGGTTTCTATACATCAAAGGAAAAGGCTCAGGCTCATATCAATGCCGGTGCTAAGAAAGTTGTTATTTCTGCTCCTGCAGGCAACGACCTACCAACAATCGTTTACAACGTAAACCACGAAACACTAAAGAAGGGCGACAACATCATTTCAGCTGCTTCTTGTACAACAAACTGCTTGGCTCCTATGGCAGACGCACTTAACAAGTACGCTCCAATTCAGTCAGGTATCATGTGCACAATTCACGCTTACACAGGTGACCAAATGACTCTTGACGGTCCTCAAAGAAAGGGTGACCTAAGAAGATCAAGAGCTGCTGCTGTAAACATCGTTCCTAACTCAACAGGTGCTGCAAAGGCTATCGGTCTTGTTATTCCTGAACTAAACGGTAAGCTTATCGGCAGCGCTCAGAGAGTTCCAACTCCAACAGGTTCAACAACAATCCTTACAGCTGTTGTTAAGGGTGACGTTACAGTTGACGGTATCAACGCTGCTATGAAGGCTGCTTCAAACGAATCATTCGGTTACAACACAGATGAAATCGTTTCATCAGATATCGTTGGTATGAGATACGGTTCACTATTCGATTCAACACAAACAATGGTTGCTGAAATCGGTGACGGTCTTTACGAAGTACAAGTTGTTTCATGGTATGATAACGAAAACTCATACACATCACAGATGGTTAGAACAATTAAGTATTTCTCAGAAAATTGCTAATCACAATTTGAACTCTTTTAAACAACTGCCTTTATGGCAGTTGTTTTTTTATACTTGAATTTTCTGCAAAACTTCGTAGTGGCGATCATTGGTCACCACTTTTTTGTCTTTTATATTGACACGAATTAAAATTTAATTTATACTATTGTTATAGTAAAAAAGAAAAAGGGGATAAGTATGAGATTGCCTGAAAAATTTGAGGACAGAATGAAAAAAATGCTCGGAGATGAGTATGATGATTTTATAAAATCAATGGACGAAACTCCGATATTTACGGGAATACGAATAAATACTTCAAAAGTAGGTACAAAAGACGCAGTAATCAAGGAATTTGGTGAACTTCAGAATGTACCTTGGTGCAACGACGGATTTTATGCGGATAAGTCTAAAATTTCAGGTAATCACCCTTATCACCTTGCGGGACTTTTTTATTTTCAGGAGCCGTCCGCAATGTCAACCGTATCGGCTTTGAATATTGAAAGTGACGATTATGTACTTGATTTGTGTGCCGCACCCGGCGG
>OLNT01001292.1_pt1 | contig 14058 bp, 8 predicted proteins | sample 1672641 | NCBI WGS metagenome assembly OLNT01 (sample SAMEA3136708, study PRJEB25190) | human gut metagenome
GCCGCCAGCGGGGGGCCGGGCTGCGCCTTGCGCTGGCTCCCGGCGAGGAGAACCGCCTCGTGCGCCTGCTCGAGGAGAGCGAAACGGAGATGCACCCGCGCTACGAGCGCCTGTGCCAGGAAATGATCGCGCTGACATGCTATCCCGGGCCCCATACCGCCGACAGCCTCGCGCGCCGCATGTTCCGCAACAAGCAGCAGATTCAGTCCGATTTGCGCTGGTGGCAGGGGATATTGAAAGTGAGCGGGCTCACGCTGTCCGTCGGCCGCCAGATCACCGTCGAGGGCCCCGAGTGGACCGTGCGGGGTTTCGTCATGTCCATGCTGTTCTCGTTCTCCTCGGCTGCGGTGCGCCGTCGCATCCTGCCCTCGCTGTTCGGATCGATCGAGCCCTACGACCGCCAGTTTCTGGAGCGCTGCATCGCCGAGATGCAGCGCGACCTCGGCTTCGAGTTCTCCAGCAACGCGCAATGGCAGTTCGGCGTGTACCTCTGCATTATGGTGACCCGCCTTCGCCTCGGCCATGGCCTGATGACGTGGCGCGGTGCCGACGGGTCCACGCCGTTCTTCGCCTACCTCAAGAAGCGGCTCGAGCGCCATTTCTCCCTGACGGTGAGCGATGCCGAGATGGGACTACTCAGCGACATGGCCCACTGCTGCACCTGGCAATGGAGTCTGGCCGCTATGAGCGCCTACGAGCCGAGCGAGCGCGCCCGCGCGTTCACCGACGACGTCGAAGAGGCCCTCAAGAAAGCGTTCGGCGCGCCCTTGCCCGAGGATGTACGCAAGCCCTTGGCCATTCTGTTCGAGAGCGGCCTGGCGCGACGCACCTGCGGGTTGGTGGCGGCGAATCCCAACGAGGAGTCGGTGAAGTACGAGGCCATGGACGGCGCCTGTCTTCTGTCCTCGGTGCTCTGCGAGGTGCCTTCGCTTGTCGAGGCCGACCTGTTCAGCCCGGACTACGCTCGCATTGTGCTCGTGCTGCTCGATTACCTCGACCAGGTCGGCGCGCTGCGCTGCTATCGGGTGGGTCTGGTGGTGAACTGCGGAATCGATCTGGCCCTTTGGGGCGCGCATCGCATCGAGAAGCTGACGAGCCGCCTTGAGGTGACCGATGTCCTGACGGAGAACGAGGTGCTCGCCGCCGCGAGCCGTCCCAACTCGACGCTGCTCGAGCGCTTCGACTTCCTCGTGTCCTTCGAGCCGATGGACGTCGATTTCCCCTGCGTGACGATCTCGCCGGGCGTCAGCCGCGCCGATATCGATCACATCATCGCCTCCGTGCCGCTTTGGCGACGGGGCCAGGAGGTTCACACGGCGTGGGAGCGGGGCGTACTGCCCGCCGGCCCCTCGCCCGAGAGCATGTTCGCCTCGCTGCACGCGCGCCTTACGGCCGACGGCCTTATCGACATGTCCCTCGAGCGCTTCGAATGGCTCGTCTGGACTCTGTCGGTGGTGAAGGATCGCACGCTCGTGTTCGCCTGGTGCGGGTCGGGCGTCTGCAAGACGGGCATCCGCATCTTCCGCCTGGAGGAGGGCGATCAGGCCGAGTGCGGCCAATGCACGATGGCCGCCGTTCTTGTGGGGGCGCCCGCCGAGCGGGGCGATCTCACGCCGCTCACGCAGGGTTTCAAGCGGCTGGTGGAAGACTATGCCGATACCTCGGATCTCGTCAGCGACGACGGATTTTTCGTCTGCTTCCCGGAGCCCGAATAGGGGACGAAAGGTCGGGGAAGCGAAGCTCGGGCAGGACGCGCGCGGCGCTAGGGGAGCAAAGCTCGACCAGCGTGCGAAGCCCGGACACAGCGCGAACAGCGCCGAGAATGCGAAAAAAGAAGGGAAGCCCGCGGGCCTCCCTTCTTTTTTCAGGCGACTGAGCCGTCGCTACTTCTCGTCGCGCTCGTAGAGGGTGTCGCCCTCCTTGATGGTGGCGAGCACGCAAATGTCGCGGATCTCGCGCGGATCGACGGCCAAGGGATTGCGGTCGAGCACCACGAGATCGGCCAGCTTTCCCGCCTCCAGGGTACCCTTGTCGGCCTCCTCGCCGTACTGGTAGGCGCCGTTGTAGGTGATGGCGCGCATGGCCTCGTACGGCGTCACCTTCTGGTCCTCGTCCAGCTGGACGCCGGCCTTGGTGATGCGGTTCACGGCGCACCAGGCGGCCTCCAGCAGGTTCGGGCGCAGCACCGGGGTGTCGGTGTGCAGGGTGAAGGGCAGCCCGGCCCGCTCGGCATCGCCGCAGGCGCTCACGCGGCCGCCGCGCACGGGACCCAAGTTCCGCAGGTGCGCGTCGCCCCAGTACCACACGTGCGAGGAGAAGATCGAGGGGATCATGCCGATTGCCGCCATCTTCTCATACTGGTCGGTGCGTGCCGTCTGGGCGTGGATCATCACCGGGCGCAGGGCCATCTTCTCGGGGTTGTCCGATGCGTCCCGCGCCGCCTCGTACACGCGCAGAAGCTGGTCGGCCGCCGCGTCGCCGTTGCAGTGGCACAGAAGCTGGTGGTTGGAGTCGATGGCCATCTTCGCGAAGGCGATGGCGTCCTCGTCGGTCATGGTGCTGTAGGCCACCCAGTCCTTTTCTCCGTCGGGGCCTTCCACGTAGGGCTCGGTCATCCAGGCGGTCAGCCCCTGGGGCGAGCCGTCGAGGAACATCTTCAGGCCGCCGAAGCGGAAGTGCCCGGTGTAGCTCTGGCTGTCGAACTCGGCGTTGTCCGCGAGCGTGGCCATCACGTCGCTGCCCCACATGGGATAGCTCACGATGTCCATCTTCAGCAGGCCGGCGCGGGCGAGGCCCACCAGCACCTTGGCCATGTCGGGCGCGGTGGCGCCGTCCTGGCAGGTGGTCACGCCGTGCTCCAGGTAGATGCGCTGCATGTCGGGAACCATGGCCGCGAAGTCCAGGCCCAAGCGGGGAGTGGTCACGGCGTAGAAGGGGTTCATGGCCGCCGGCTCCTCGGCGTAGCCGTCCAAGTCGCCGGTGCCGTTCATACGTCCGTAGCGGCCGCCCTCGGGGTCGGGGGTGGTGGGCGTGATGCCGGCCAGCTTCAACAGGCAGTCGTTGGCCACGCCCATGTGGTTGGACACGTGCGTGATGAGCACGGGGACGTCCTCGGACACGGCGTTCAGGATGGACTTGTCGGGGTGGCGCTGCTCGATGAGGTTGTTCTGGTCGTAGCCGTTGCCCATGATGACGCCGTCCGGGCCGATGTTGCGCTCGGCGGCGAACTTCTTCAGCGTCTCGGTGATCTCGGCGAAGGAGGTGCACTCGGACAGGTCGGCGTACAGGAGGTACTGCAGCGCGCCGGTGAAGTGGCTGTGCGGGTCGATGAGCCCGGGCAGCACGGCCGCGCCTCCCAGGTCGACCTCCTCGGCGCCCTCGGCGAGGCGGCGCGCCTCTTCCAAGGTGCCGACGTAGGCGATGCGGCCGTCGTCATCGACGAGGAGCGCGTCGGCGGTGTCGACGTCGTCAACCATGGTGACGAAGGTGGCATTGGAGAAAAGTCGTTTCATGAATTTCCTTTCAAACACGCGCGAGTTACATCTCGCGGTCGACGACCGGCTCGAAGGGCATCTCGTCGGCCGTCTCGGCCACGATGGTCTCCTCCTTGCCGTCCTCTTCCTTCTTGAAGATGGTGATCCAGCGGGTCGTGAACAGGCCGAGCAGGATCAGCACGCCGGACACCACGTACGAGGTGATGGTGGACTCGATGCGGGCGTCGGAGTTCAACTGCACGAGCTCGGTGCGCTGCTCGTCGGTCATGGGGATGTCGGCGATGGTCTGCTCGAACTGCTCGTCGCCCATGAGCGAGATGTTGCGCTCGGCCACGGCGGTGCGGACCTCGGGGGTGATGATGGGGCTGTCGGCCATGGCGTTGTCGATGTTGGCGGTGATGCCGAACAGCAGGACCGCGCCGATGGCGGCCACGCCGATGGCCTGGCCCACGTTGCGCATGGTGGTCTGGATGCCGCCGGACTGCGACGCGTCGCGCTCGTTGACGGCCAGGGCCACGATGTTGTTGGCCTGGGCGGAAACGATGCCGGCGCCGGCGCCTGCCACGGCCAGGCCCACCCACATGAGCCCGTTGACCTCAGAGCCGTGCAGCGAGAAGGCCATGGGGATGAACGCGCTGGCCATCACGATGTAGCCGACCTGGATGACGCGGCGCGGGTTGGCGTTGGGCATAAACTTCGGGATACCCAGCGAGAAGATGAAGGTGGGGATGCCCACGGCCAGCGCCATGACACCCATGAGCACCGGCGACCAGCCGGCCACGAGCTGCAGGTAGGGGGACAGAAGAATCGCCTGGACGCCCATGAAGAAGAAGGTGATGGCGCTTGCCACGAGGCCGGCGCGCACCTGCGGGGTCTTCAGGAACGACTGGGGCAGAAGGGCGATGCCGTTCTTCTGCTCGACGCGCTTCTCCACCGGCACCAGGATCACGAGCAGGATCAGGCCGAGGACGGCCATGGGCAGGGCCGGGGAGATGCCGAAGATGGTGAAGGGGCACTCGGCGAAGGGCTCGATGAGGCCCCAGGCGGAGATGCGGGAGAGGCCCACGAGGAACAGGAACAGGCCCGTGGCGGCGATGCCCGTGCCCAGCCCGTCGAACTTCAGCTTCTCAGCGGGCTTCTCGATGGCCGGCAGCTTGAAGGACAGAAGCAGCACCAGGGCGAAGTACACGGCCAGGGCGCCGAAGGTGATGCGGAAACCGCCGAACTGCATGACGATGCCCAAGAACAGCGGCAGGAAGGCCGACAGGCCCGAGGCCGCGCCGATGCAGCCGAAGGCCAGCACGCGGTTCTTGCCATGGTAGATGAACGGAATGAGGCCGAGCACCGAGGGGATCATGAAGCTGGCGCCGAAGCCGACAAGGATGCGGCCGCCCCAGATGAAGATCGTCATGTTCGGCGACAGCGCCATGACCAGCTCGCCGGCGGCGCACAGAGCCGCGCCGAGGCGGAAGTTGGTGCGCCAGCCGATGATGGTGCCCACGAGTCCTCCGGCCACCATGAAGGCGCCGGCCATGAGCGAGTACACCATGTTCGCCAGCTGAATGTCGGGAGTCGTCGCGCCGAGCACGTCGACCAGCTGCTGGTTGGCGAGGCCGAGCGCGCCATTGTCGCCCGACGTTCCCATCTGCGCCAGAATCAGCACGATAATGGGCAGCACGAGGAACTTCTCAACACCCCCCTCGGGATGCGTCGTTTTGCTCTTCGCCATTATGTCCTCCTTTAATCTTGGATGGAATGCCTATGCCGAAAAGGGTAGTCTCGCAAGCTCCCTCCGTAATTCGGCGGCGCTCATTGTAGGAAGACTGCTTCCTTTTCGATCGGGAAACGTTTTCCGTTGCAACGGAAATGTTCCATTTGGGAAAAGGGAACACGGGTTCCTATACTGCTTGTCGGTCAATTTCCGTGCGGCCCGCTGTCGCGGCAGCTCAAACCAGTGAAACGTTGCGAGCGGGCGCGCGGTCGCGAGTGAGCGCAACAAGAAGAAAGGAATGCTTCATGGCAAAGACCTCCAAGATCGCAAAGGCTCCCAAGTCCTTCAAGTCCTACGCGCTGAACAAGTGCCTTATCGGCTACGGCGTGGTGAACGGCATCATCAACGCGGCCATCTTCGCCGGCATCAACGCCGGCGCTCCCGATGCGATGTTCGGCATGCACGACATCGTGCACGACCTCGCCTTCACCGGCCTTCTCCTCGGTATGCTGCTGTTCGCCTGCGTCGTGCCGCTCACCCGCATGGATCTGCGCAAGGGCGTTTTCTCCCTGCCCGGTGCGGCGGGCGGTGCCTTTCCGCTCGTCTCCTCGTCCTACGCGGTCTCCATTCTCGGCGTGGGCGCGCTCGCCGCGGTGGTCATGACCGGTGCCGGCGCCCTTCTTTCCTTGGCATTGCCGGCCGCCGGCGCTACCGTGACCGGCATGATGTTCCTCAAGGGCCTGGTGTGCGCTTTGGGCGGCGCGGTCGCCGGCTGGTTCACCATCAGCTTCGTGGTGCGCGGCCAGCAGAAGGCCGACGAGGTGGCGGCCGCCATGGCCTCCAAGACTGCCGGGGCGGCGCTCTAGGATAGCTTGCTCGGTCCTGCGCTTGCGCCCGTCGAGATCGGTCTTGCGAAAGGCCGTTCCCGGCGGGCGCGCTTTGTTTCGAGCGAGGCGCGGGGCTGCTTGTCGAAACAGGTCGGGAACGAATCGGTGGCCCGCCGATGGCAAGGTTGCCCCTAAGGTTCCTCCGTGCCCACCCTTCCGTAACGGCACTCCGGGTTTTCGCCGATGGCATCAGGGCGACGCCCATACTGAGAGGCGCCGGGCGACTTCGGCAAGTTGTGCCGGCAGACGAAGATCCCGATGAAAGGAATGCTCATGGCAAAGTCAATGGCTGGCTCGGCGCCCGCGGCGCCGACGCGGTCCGCTAAGCCGTTCAATTCATACTTACTGAATAAGTGCATCGTCGGTTACGGCATCATCAACGGCATCATCAATGCGGTCATTTTCTATCTTATGCACCTGTCCGAGCCCGAGCTCCTCTTCAGCGAGGCCGATATCTTCCATGACTTCGCGCTTACGGGGGTTCTGCTCGGCATTCTGCTGTTCGTCATCGTGGTGCCGCTCACCCGCATGGATCTGCGCAAGGGCGTTTTCTCCGGGCCGAATGTCGCCAATCTCGGCGGCGCGGCGTCTCTCGTGCCAGCAAGCTACGCTCCGGCGCTGCTCGTGGCAACGGTTGCCGCCACCGTCTCGCTGATGGGCGTCGGTGCTTTCGCCTGCGTGCTTCTGCCGCTGCCGCTTACCGTGACGGGTCTTATGCTGCTCAAGGGCCTTGTGTGCGCTTGCGCCGGTGCCGTCGCCGGGTACATCACGATCTGCTACGTCGTGCGCTCCGGCAAAAGCGAGGCCTAGGGGGCCGGTCTGCAGAGCCGCGGCGCCCTGCTTGGGACGGGCGGGGTCGGCAGAGTGCGGCGAATCGACGCCATAGGGAGACGCGGGATGTCCCGCGTCTCTTTTTTTGTGTCATGGTCTCGGTGACGTGTAGCCACTGTGGGAGGGTTGTGGCATAATAGCGAACCGTGCGCTTCCGCGGCGGATTCCCGTGGCGGATCGCCGAGGAAGTGTTCGCGCGGGCGATAAGCCCGTACCGTGTCAGGAAACGATGGAGGAACTATTCGTGGAAACTAAGGTTGAGTCCCTGGAGGGCAACAAGGTCAAGGTCACCGTCACGGTGGATGCCGCCGATATCGACGGCCGCATCAAGAAAACCTACAAGGACTTCGCTCGCAAGTACAACTTCCCGGGATTCCGCAAGGGCAAGGCCCCGCGCCCGGTTATCGACAACGCGCTGGGCGCCGAGGCAGTCGTCGGCACCGTCACCGAGGAGCTGCTGAACGGCACGTGGACGGCCGCGATCGACGAGGCCAAGCTCGCCCCGGTGGGCGGCCCGGTCATGGAGACCAACGAGATCGTGAAGGCCGGCGAGCCCTACGAGTACTCCTTCACCATCGAGCTGCGCCCCGAGGTGGAGCTTACCAGCTACGAGCCCGTGGCCATCGAGATGCCCTTCGCCGAGGCCACCGATGCCGAGATCGACGAGCAGGTCGAGGCCATGGCCGAGCACTACACCGACTACGAGGACGCTTCCGCCGCCACCAAGATGAAGCCGGAGAACTACGCCGACCTCACCATGAAGGCCACCGACGCCGACGGCAACGAGATCGCCGCGCTCGCGAGCGAGTCCCGTCTGTACGGCCCGGGCACCGGCATGTTCTCCGAGGCCTTCGACGAGGAGATCCTCGGCATGAAGAAGGGCCAGACCAAAGAGTTCACGCTCGAGATTCCCGAGGACGAGACGGCCGTGCTTCTGGCCGGGCAGGCAGGCAAGCCTGTCACCTTCGAGGTCACCTGCAACGTGGTGAAGAAGAAGGTCACGCCCGAGGTCACCGACGAGTGGGCCAAGGAGAAGATGGGCTTCGAGTCCGTCGAGGACATGCGCGAGCGCATCAAGGAGTCGCTGAATGCGCAGAAGGGCTCGCTGATGCCGCGCATCAAGGAGAACAACATCATGGTCGAGCTGCGCGACCGCGTCGAGGGCGATGTGCCCGAGTCGCTCGTCGAGCAGGCCGAGACATCGCTGCTCCAGGACTTCTTCGGCCAGCTGCAGCAGGCCGGCATGACCTTCGACGCCTACCTGGCCAGCCAGAACATCACGCCCGACCAGTTCAAGGCCGACCTGAAGGCCCAGTCCGCCGACCAGGTGAAGGAAGAGCTGGCGCTCGAGGCGTGGGCGCGCCACAACAACATGGAGATCACCGATGCGGACGTCACTGCCGAGTTCGCCAAGACCGGCGTTGAGGATCCCGCGGCGCTGGAGCAGGAGTGGCGCGACGCCGGCCGTCTGCACCTCATCCGCACCGGTCTTTTGCGCCAGAAGGCCATCGAGGATCTCATGGAGAACGCGAATGTGACCGAGGTGGACTTCGCCGCCAAGGCTGCCGAGGAGAAGAAGGCCGCCAAGAAGCCGGCGAAGAAGAAGGCTGCCAAGAAGGACGAGGCCGAAGAGGCCGCCGAGTAGCTTCGAACAAGATGCGCTTTCGGAAGGGCGGGCTTATCCCGCCCTTCTTGTTGGGGGTCTCCCAAAAGCGGGCTACGGGGTACAGCTCAGTCGCTCAGACAGTCCTCGCTCGGCAGAACAGGACATTTAGTCCTGTTCTGTTCGCTGCGGAACTCGCTTGGTGAGCAGCACCCCGTATCCCTTTAAGCTCTTACATTCTTCGAAGTGTTCCTAACCTGAACACCCCGTGTCTCCATCCTGTCTTCCATGCTCCCGTATGGGCGTTTTGCATTCGGGCTTGCATTGCGAACGGATGTATAGCAATATGATCTTGAACTATGTGAAGGCCGCTGCGAGCGGCCCTATTTACGAAAGCGAGGTATCTATGGGCATCGAACGTATGCAGAGCGGCCTGGTCCGCCCGAGCAACGCCCTCATCCCCTACGTCATCGAGCAGTCGCCGCGTGGCGAGCGCAGCTACGACATCTACAGCCGCCTGCTCAACGACCGCATCATCTTCCTCGGCGAGCAGATCGACGACCACGTGGCCAACTCGGTCGTGGCCCAGCTTCTGCACCTGGAGGCCACCGATCCGGACAAGGACATCTCCCTGTACATCAACTCGCCCGGCGGCTCGGTCACGGCCGGCCTCGGCATCTTGGACACCATGAACTTCATCAAGTGCGACGTGTCCACCATCTGCATCGGCGAGTGCGCCTCCATGGCCGCGGTGCTCCTCTCCTCGGGCACCAAGGGCAAGCGCTTCGTGCTGCCGAACTCCATGGTGCTCATCCACCAGCCCTTGGGCGGCGCCCAGGGCCAGCAGACGGAAATCGCCATCGTGGCCGACTTCATGCTGAAGACGCGCAAGCGCCTGAACAAGATCCTGGCCGAGAACACCGGCCAGTCCATCGAGAAGATCCAGCTCGATACCGAGCGTGACAACTACATGACCGCGGAGGAGGCCAAGGAATACGGCCTCGTCGACGAGATCATCTACCATCACGGCGCCATGCCCGGAGAGAAGAAGAGCGAATAAATTCTCATGAACCACCGTCACGACAATTACGGCCCCACTGACACCAATTACTTCTGCGCCTTCTGCGGCAAGACCGGAGACCAGGTCAACGCCATGATCTCCGGCCCTAACGGCATCTATATCTGCGACGAGTGCATCTCGGTGTGCGCCGACGCCATGATGCGGGACATGGGCTACGCCATGGCCCAGGAGGTGGAGATGCTGGAGGACGACCCGCGCCGCATGGGCTGGATGAACCCGCCGGCTGCCCAGGTCGAGCGCCAGGCCAGTCCCGTGGTCGACAACGCTCCGTCGCCGGCCGAGGTGCTGGGGGACCTCCCAACGCCTCACGAGCTGTACGCGCGCCTCTCGGAGCACGTCGTCGGCCAGGAGGAGGCCAAGCGCGCCCTTTCCGTGGCCGTCTACAACCACTACAAGCGCATCTCCATGGGCGCCGTCGCCCAGGAGGGCGACGTGGAGCTGGCCAAGAGCAACATCATGCTCATCGGCCCCACGGGCTCGGGCAAGACGCTTCTGGCCCAAACGCTCGCCCGCACGTTGAAGGTGCCCTTCGCCATCGCGGACGCCACCACGCTCACCGAGGCGGGATACGTGGGCGAGGATGTGGAGAACATCCTGCTCAAGCTCATCACCGCGGCCGATTTCGAGGTGCCCCGGGCCGAGATCGGCATCATCTATATCGACGAGATCGACAAGATCGCCCGCAAGGCCGAGAACCTTTCCATCACCCGCGACGTGTCTGGCGAGGGCGTCCAGCAGGCGCTCCTCAAAATCGTCGAGGGCTGCGAGGCCTCCGTTCCGCCCCAGGGCGGCCGCAAGCACCCCCAGCAGGAGCTCATCCCCATCGACACGACGAACATCCTGTTCATCTTGGGCGGCGCCTTCGTGGGCCTGGCCGACATCGTGGCCCAGCGCGTGGGCACCACGTCCCTCGGCTTCGCCAGCGAGCTGCCCGCCTCCAAGAAGGAGTCCGAGGCCGAGCTTCTGAAGAAGGTGCTGCCGGAGGACTTGAACAAGTACGGCATGATCCCCGAGTTCGTGGGCCGCATTCCGGTTATCACCTCCTTGAACGAGCTGTCGGAGGAGGATCTCGTCCGCATCCTCGTGGAGCCGAAGAACGCGCTCGTCAAGCAGTACACCCGCATGTTCGAGTTCGAGGACTCGCGCCTCACCTTCGAGCCTGCAGCCCTTACCGCCATCGCTCACGAGGCGGTGGAGCACGGCACCGGCGCCCGCGGCCTGCGCTCCATCTGCGAGCGCGTGCTCATGGACGTCATGTACGATTTGCCGGAGCACAAGGGAGCCACCACGGTCACGGTGCGCGCGAGCGACATCGCTGGCGAGACGCGACCGGAGATCGTCGAGGTCGCCGACGCCACCGCTCAGGTGGCCCTTTCTGCCTAGGGCAGCGGGCCTTCTGTGCGATAATCGCCCAAGGCAATCTGGCGGGCGGCCGCGTGCGTGCCGCCTGCCTTGTTTTATACCGAGTATCCAGGGAAAGCGAGGGCAAGGGCCTATGTCCGAGGACAAGAGGAAGTCCACCGACTACGCCGCCATGGAGCGGCCCATCTTCGAGGCGTGGAAGGACGCCGGCTACTTCCAGCGCACGCCGGGCTTCGGCGAGCACGCGGGGGAGTCCTACACCATCGTCATCCCGCCGCCGAACATCACCGGCGTGCTGCACATGGGGCACGCGCTGAACGACACCATCCAGGACGCTTGCATCCGCCGCGCCCGCATGCGCGGTTTCCAAACCCGCTGGATCATCGGCACCGACCATGCCGGCATCTCCACCCAGACCAAGGTGGACAAGCGCCTGGCCGAGCAGGGCATTTCCCGCTTGGAGATCGGCCGCGAGGCCTTCGTCGAGGAGTGCTACAAGTGGCGCGACGAGTACGGCACCACCATCGTGAACCAGATCAAGGGCATGGGCTGCTCCTGCGACTACTCCGACGAGCACTTCACGCTGGAGCCGGCCTACGTGCGCGCCGTGCGGAAGCTGTTCACCGACTGGTACCACGAGGGCATCATCTACCGCGGCAAGCGCATCGTGAACTGGTGCCCGCACTGCACCACGGCCATCGCCGACGATGAGGCCGAGTACGTGGACGAGTCGGGGCATTTGTGGTACCTGCGCTACCCGCTCACCGAGCCGGCGTGTGGCCTGGAGTACCTGGTCGTCGCCACCACGCGCCCCGAGACGATGCTCGGCGACACCGGCGTGGCCGTGAACCCCAAGGACGAGCGCTTCGGACATCTCGTCGGCAAGACGGTGAAGTTGCCGCTCGTGGACCGCGAGATCCCCATCTTCGCCGACTGGCACGTGGATACCGAGTTCGGCACGGGCTGCGTGAAGGTGACGCCCTCGCACGATCCCAACGACTGGGCGATGGGGGAGCGCGCCGGGCTTGAGCGCATCAACATCTTCGACGAGACGGCGCACGTGGTGGAAGGCTACGGGAAGTTCTCCGGCATGGACCGCGACGAGGCCCGCGAGGCCATCGTGGCCGCCTTCGACGAGCTGGGCCTGCTCGATCACGTGGAGGATCACGACCATTCCGTCATGACCTGCTACCGTTGCCATACCAAGCTGGAGCCCTGGGAGTCCGAGCAGTGGTTTGTGGCCGTGGACGCCCTGAAGGAGCCGGCGGCCCGCGTGGTGGAGGACGGCTCCATCCAGTTCCATCCGGCTCGCTGGAAGCAGGTGTACCTGGACTGGCTCGCGAACCTGAAGGACTGGTGCATCTCCCGCCAGCTGTGGTGGGGCCACCGCATCCCCATGTTCTACTGCGACACCTGCGGCTGGGAGGATGCCTCGGTGGAGGAGATCGAGGTCTGCCCAGTCTGCGGCGCGCCGGTGCGCCAGGACGAGGACGTGCTGGACACCTGGTTCTCCAGCCAGCTGTGGCCCTTTGCCACCATGGGCTGGACGGAGGAGGGCATGGACGCCCCGCAGATGCGCGACGCCTACCCGACTCAGGTGCTCTCCACGGCTCGCGACATCATGGGTCTGTGGGTGGCGCGCATGGTCATGGCCTCTATGTACTGCTGCGACGAGACCATTCCCTTCGACGACGTCATCATTCACCCGACGGTCATGGCCGCCGACGGCAAGCCCATGTCGAAGAGCCGCGGCAACGGCGTCGATCCGCTGCGCCTCATGGAGGACTACGGCGCCGACGGCATGCGCTTCGGCCTGCTCATGCAGGTGACCGGCGCCCAGGATCTGAAGTTCAACGAGGCGAAGCTGGAGAGCTCCCGCAACTTCGCGAACAAGGTGAAGAACGCGAGCCGCTTCGTGCTCATGAACCTTGAGGGGTACGAGCCCGGCGCTCCGGAGCCCACCACGCCGGCCGACCGCTGGATCTTCTCGCGGCTGGCCAAGATCGTCGCTGCGGTGGACGCGGCCTACGACAACTTCGAGTTCGGCGAGATCACCCGCGAGCTGTACAGCTTCGTGTGGAACGAGTTCTGCGACTGGTACATCGAGTTCTCGAAGGCGCGTTTGGGAGCGGATGCCGATCCGGCCGACCGCGCCGCGTGCCAACGTAACCTCGTGTTCGTGCTGGGGCAGATCCTGCGCCTTCTGCATCCCATCATGCCGTTCGTGACCGAGCAGGTCTACGGCGAGATGCCCAAGGAGGATGATGCGGCGCCGATGCTCATCGTGGCCGCCTGGCCCGATGCGGGCGAGCTCGCCGCCTACGTGGACGAGGATGCCGAGCGGGCCATTGCCATGGTGTGCGAGGTGGTCGGTGCCGTGCGTTCCACCCGGGCGCGCTACGGCATCTCCCCGAAGACGGCGCTGCCCGTGGCCGTGAAGGTGGCCGACGAGGCCGACGCCGCGCTGCTTATCGCCCAGGAGCACCTGGTGCGCCAGCTCGCCAACGTGGAGGAGTTCGACGTGGCCGTGGAGGCTTCCAAGCCCGCCGAGTCCGCCGTGGTGCTGGGTACGGGTCTCGAGGTGTACATCGTGCTGGCGGGGCATGTGGACTTCGCCGCCGAGCGCGCGCGCCTCGTGAAGGAGCGCGACGGTGTGGCCAAGGACGCTGCCAAGTTCGAGAAGAAGCTCGCGAACCCCGGCTTCTTGGCAAAGGCGGCCCCCGAGATCGTCGAGAAGGACCGCGCCAAGCTGGCCGACCTCACCGACAAGCTCGCGCGCTTAGATGCACAAATCGCGGAGCTGGGGTAACGCACGAGAGAGTTTGCTATAATGGGCCGACACGTCATCAATTGCACTCGAATCAGAAGAGGTTGATATGAGCGAGCTTCTTGCCCAGCTGTGGACGCCGGAGATGCAGGCGGCTTTCACCGTCGTTTTGGTCCTGCTGGTCATTTTGTACGTGCTTTCCATCGTATGGGTCGTGCGCGACGCCTATCTGCGTGGCACCGCCTGGTACATCTGGGCCGTGGTGGCGCTCGTGCCGGTGCTGGGGCTTGTGGCCTATTGCCTGCTTCGGCCGCCGCTGCTG
>OLNT01001309.1_pt1 | contig 13971 bp, 9 predicted proteins | sample 1672641 | NCBI WGS metagenome assembly OLNT01 (sample SAMEA3136708, study PRJEB25190) | human gut metagenome
TTGCGAAAAGCAATAAGCAGTGGGTGGGGACTTGCTTGTATCAGGAGTGGTACAAACCTCTCCTGATAAGCTGCGAAGCAGTTATTCGGTTATAAGCAAGGAGCGGATTTCGAATATCCGTTTTGACAATAATTTATCTGATTTTTTTATCAATTCTTCTGCATCGCACAGCGCAGCGCGCCTGGCCGCTCGTTGTGCATGTAAAAAGCGTCAGATCCCATGTGTCCTTTTCTGTTTTTGTTATCATTGCTTCCACCTGGTCTGGCAGAAGTTCTTCTGTTTCTTCTATTTCATAATATCGCACCCTCTCTTCTGCATCCGTAAAGCAAACCTCCGTTCCGGGCTCCAGCCATTTGATCGGGCTGAAATGACGGCGGTAATTGTGTCCGGCAATGACAAGATTATCCTCTGACGGTGAACCTGCATATCTTCCCGGCGCTGTTTTAAGTCCCTCTTCACTCCATTGTGCCATAACAGGGAGCTCCAGCGAAATCGATGGTATCGAGATCCATCCAATATAATCATTTCCGTCGATAGAAATGATTTCTTTTCCAAAATCATCCGTGTCTGCAAGCGCATTTTCCTGTTCTGTTCTTTCTGTTTCCTCCCCACTTATATTCTCATCCTCTGCCTCTTCTTCTTCTTCTTCTTCTTCTTCTTCTTCTTCTTCTGCATCATCTTCTGTTTGCTTCTGCATCTGTTCCAGTACCTGTTCTGCGCGCTCTTCTGCACGGGCAGAATCCCACTCGTTATACAGAAAAAGAGACAGTGCTGCCCCTATCAGCACTGCCCCAAGTATCATGCAAATCATTCCGGCTCTACGTTTCATTCTGTCTTTTTATCCTTTCGCAGACTCCACCCAACCGCAAACAGAAGCATTCCGGCGATTGCCATAACCGGAACCGGCCAGATGAGCTGCCCTGTATACGGAAGGCGAAGATTATTTCCGGAGGAAACCGGCTTTGGTGTGCTTACCGGCTGTTTTACCGGTGTCTCCGGCTTACCGGAAACGGATACTTCTATTTTCGGCATTGCCTCCACCTGATACTTCCACTGTCCGTTTTCCCTCATCGGCAAAGAGACCAGAAAAGGAGAAAACATCTCATAACCATTTGCCGCCTTTGTCTGTACAACCAGATAAATACCTTCTTCCAGGCCGGAAAAGCCTGCTGTCCCGTCTGCTCCGATTGTCTGAGCGACCCCGACAGTAGAAGCGCCGATTTCTGCTTTTAGTTTTTCTGCCAGAAGCTCATCCTCCAGATTGTCCAGTTTCAATCCACAGTTTTCAAATCCATTCGTAAAAGCATATTGGATTTCCGTCTCCTTCGAGGTAATCTCTGCCACCTGATACAATACAACTTCTCCACCCGGAATTTTTGTGTTTGTTTTGCGATTCTGCATCACCACAGACAGGGAACCCTTCTGCCCCTGACCATGTGCTTCCGCAGCGGACACCCGCACAGCCGTCATCGCAAAAAAGCAGAGCAGCATACACAGAACGCGCAGGCTCTTTTGAATCCCTTTCTTTTTCAAACTGATCACCTCACTTTTTCTTTTTTCGTCCGTGAAACAAAAGCCAGAACAACAGGATCAGAAGCATCGGCGCTGCAAGAACCGGTGCGGTAATGACTGGCTCGATCTGGAAGGCTTCTGCCGTCACATGGATATTTTTCTCCTTTACCGTTTCCACCCTGTGTCCGCGCACCAGCAGACGATGGGTGTTGATGCCATACGGCGTACACGTCATGAGTGTACAGTAATCTTTCCCTTCTTCGATCTGAAGCTTGTCCGTCTCCGACGGAAGAACAATTGCAATTTCATCTACCTGATACGTCAGGACACGGTCAAGAATCGTAATGGTAAATGTATCCTCCGTCTCCAGCTTGTCCAGATTCGTAAAGAGTTTGGCACTTGGCAGCCCTCGGTGCGCAGACAGCACCGCATGGGTCGAGGCTCCTCCCACCGGAAGGCTGCTGCCTTCCAAATGACCGCATGCAATCTGCAAAACACCATCCTCTGTTCCATGGTAAATCGGAAGCTCTACCTTTATTTTAGGAATAGAAATGTACCCCATAATACCCGTTCCGGTAATATCCAGCGTCTTCTCATAACCGGCCAGTTTCGACGGTTCATAGAACAGCTCCGGATGCGATGCAAGCTCCTTATTATATTCTTCCGCCTTCTGAAAATACGCATCCGTATCCTTCTGCGCCATTTCTGCTGCCGTTTTCTCGTAATTTGCTACTGCGCGGGATTGGCTTTTCTGGTTGATATAATTGCTGACAGAAGGGTATAGCAGCACGGACAGGCCCACGAAAAAGATAAAAATCAGAAAAATAGTACTTGCATGTTTTTTCATACGTCACTCCCTGCTGTTATTCCCGGACGGTCCTTTGGAACCGCCCGGGCCTATTTTTTACTTATTGTTCATACGTTTTTTCGTAATAAGAAGAACTGCTGCAGCTGCCATCAGCATACCGCCGATCACATAAAAGACGGTAGTACCGATTCCACCGGTCTCCGGTAAGGTGGAACCGGATTTATTTACGATATTTGCACTTACTGCCCCTGTTGTCACATTACCCGTGAAAACATCTCCGCCAGATAAAGATGTCAGTTTCGGATCAGCGCTGTCAATTTCGTGTTCTGCCGTGATCGTAAATTCAATCGGATCAATGGTATTGTAACCGGACGGCGTTTTTGTCTCTACGATTTTGTAATCGCCATCGTCAAGACCTTTCCATTCGAATACGTTTTGATTATCGCCTGTTCCGGTAAGTTTTCCTTTGCTGATCCAGCTTTCTTTTCCCACTTTCTTAAACAGCTCAAACTCTGCCCCTTCCAGCGGTTGCTGATTTTCCTTTACCTTGTTTGCTGTTACCTTGTAGGTAAATACAATATTTTTATCTTCCGGTGTTTTTCCGGTTTCTTCCGGTTTTGTCGTTCCATCCCCTGTGTTGTTTGGATTGTTGCTGTACTCCAGATCTGCTGTGTTTGGATTTCCCATCGAGCCAAGTACGGCATCTTCATCCAGGGTTGCGTTGTATGTTACGGTGACTTTTGTTCCTGTTGTTGCTCCATGGGCTTTTACATCCATAATCGCAACATCCATGGTTTTACTATCAGCATCCCATGTTACGGTATACTGATCTTTTGCTAACGTTTTTTCTCCTACCTTGACCTCTACACTTTCCTTTAACAGAGTAAGATGTGTCATGGTATCATGGAAATTCAGATAATAATGGTCATAATTCGACAGATCCCCCATCGTGGCCGTCAGCTTGTATGGGATTTCATCTTTGATATCATAGTCTGCGGAATCCTGCCAGCCTGACTCCGTTCCCGTAGAATCGTTGATATCCTTTACTTTTTTCTCCAGTGTTGGTTTGTCTGTCTTTTTCGTTGGCGTTACTGTACCTGCTCCATTCACTTTCAGGAGAGAGAGATTCTTTGCGTCATACTCTCCAGTTGTAGCTGTCGTGTCAACAATCAGATAATAGCCGGCAGCCGGAAGGTTCACCGTTCCTGTTCCCTCGGTCTTCGTCTCGGTTACATATGCTGCAACTGTTTTTGCGAATGCATTTGCTTTTGTACTATCCGTATTATATGTTTCCAGAACCTTGGCGACATCCGCTGCGCTCGCACACGTTGCAAACGCTGCTTGCGTATTTAATTCTGCTAAGAGTTCCTCCCCCTGAACGCCATCCCCCCAGGTTACGTTTGACAGTTTGTTTCCTTCTGTAAGATCTCCCTTAAAAATCTGATATGCGGCAAACGTATGCTGCGTGAGCTCAACATCTGCAGCAACTCCTGTCACACAAAACGCCAGTACCATCACCATGCTAACCAGCATAGCCAGTACCTTTTTCATTGTTTTCATTTGTTTTTCCTCCATTTTTGCTCATTATGATTTATATCTTCTTTCGCGGCGCAGTGGATTTCGCCGCCACAGCAGGGGTACAGGATTACTTTTCCCCCCTTTCCCGTCTGCGCCCAAGAGAAGAAATTCCATACAGCACAGCAATGCCCATCAGGGTAATGCCGCTGACTGTAAACAAGGTGGTTCCGGATCCGCCGGATTCCGGAAGTTCATAGACCGGAGTTTCATTTTTCTCATTTTCTATGTAAATAATCTGAGATGTTTTTGTCAGATCAAATGCCTGCTTTGGCAGTTCTTTCGGAAGGGTATTGGCCGTATTGCCATCTTCACTAAAGTAGAAATAAACTGCATTTTCTTCCGGGTTCTCCGGCAGCAGATAGTCCTTCGGGGCATTCGTCTCCACCAGACGGTACAGGACATTTTTCTCATAGGAAAGATCCGCATCCTCCTTCTGCCACTGGATGATGATTTTTCCGTCTGTGTCCGTGGTATAGCTGATACCAGTGTTTACATACCCCGTTCCGTCATATTTCTGAAGCTGGAACACTGCTCCGGCGAGCGTAGTTCCGTAATCGCCCTTGCTTACTTTATAAAGGGTACAGCGTTTTTCGGTACTTACCTGGCCGGTATGGGTTTGTTCTTTCCAAATCACATCATTTTGATATTCATCGTCCTTATATGCGGTTCCATCCAGCTGTGCGCTGTTAAACACCCTCACAGCATAGTCTCCAGTATACCCCCTCGGAACATCTGCCTGAAACTGATAATCGTACTCCAGTATCATCGGTGTTTCATCCGGTAAACCGTTCGCCGTTAAAGTACTTGCGGTCATCGTTCCTCCCTGCCAGTCCGGATTCCCAACGGATGTCTGTACTGTCCAGGTCCAGTTTTTGATTTCGTCACCCTTTAAAACGGTTCCATCCTTCTGTTTTTCCGCCCGATACAGTTTTACACTTCCCGGAACCAGCCAGGCGCTCAAATCCAGCGTTTTTTTATCGCTCCAGTTCGTCGAGTGGACACCCATTTTCGTGTAATACTGCATCACATCTGTCAGCGTCAGCGTATCTGCCCCGTTTACCAGATCTCTTCCATCCGGATTCAGGCAAATGGAGTATTTTACACGACGGCTGTCGTTGTCCCAGACGCCTGTTTTATCCACCACTTTACTCTCATTTTCTGCGGTATCCTCGGTCCATTGCTGTGTCTGGTCGGTGCTTCCCATGCTTCCTTTGTCGCTCGTCGCCTCCGCATGATTCCGGAAACTATACGTTTCTCCTGCTGCATACGGATCCAGCTTCTCCTTGCTGACCTTGCATTTTACAACCAGCGTATAAACGCCTGCATCCAGCTTGGTTCCATTCTGTGCATCTGCGCGCGTAAGCTTCAGCCTTACTTCCCGGTTCTGCTGCGTTCCTGTAATCTGATAAACACTGTTTCCGCCGGAAACAGCACCGTCCTTCGAAATGGTAATCGGTCCCATGCCGGAAAGATTACTTTCTCCCCTGATTTCTTCCAGCTCCACTCCCTCCGGGAGCGTGTCCAGAACGGAAAGCATACTGCTTTTTTCTGCCAGTGTTGCCGTAATTTTCCAGGTCAGCGTTCCGTCTGCATTTTTCTTACTCGTTGTTTCGGCACTTCCGTTTTCATCTGTTTTGACGATACCGCCCTTTTTATATTCATAATCCGCATACGCCTCTCTCTGCCCGACTCTGATTTTATTGCAGAACCAGGTGGATCCGATCGAAGCATCCGCAATGTTCGCCGTTGTTTTGTATGCAAAAATCAATTTTTTCGCACCATCTGGCACAGCAAGGGTATCCTTTAATGTCATTTTACAAATTGTGTAGGTTAATGAATCTGCATTCTCTGTTGTGTGATTCAGAATCTCGTTTAGCGTATAGCTTTTCCCGTCCGATGCCTGGAAGCTGATCTCTGCAATCTCCGAAACCGAAACCGTTGCAACCCGGTTTTCCTCGGCATCTGCCCAGTAAATCCCTTCTGTCCACGCCTGTACCTGTTCTTTTGTCAGATAATGTGTTCCGCCGGCTCCGCCCCATTGATTTTTGGTCGGGTCATCCACGATACTGGTTCCGGACAAAATTCCGCTTTCCGGCACCGTTAAAGTAACCTTCCATGGAAGAACCATTGTTGTTCCATCTGCGGATTCTTCTGCCGAGCCAACCGCTTTCGCAATTTCGCCTCCGCTGATCCACACCGTCCCTGTTGTACTGATTTGGGCGCTTCCGTCCCCCGGCCGGAACGTCGCTGTGTTCTTCACTTCCCGGCTGTTCCAGGACGGTTCTGCCTTGGTACGGTATGTAATGGTATACTCGCCGGTGTTGGTTTTTCCTTCTTCCGCTGTGAAGCGAATTCCGGTAATGTTTCCACTTTCATTCCGCGTGATCTCATATCCTTCCGCAGGCTGTATCGTTACATCTGTACCATCCGCCAGCTTTGCCAGCATTTCATCGGTAAGGCCGGAGTCCGCAAGGTTCAGGTGATTCCGGTTCAGCGTTATCTTCCAGATAATCTGATTTTCCGCCGCATCAAAGGATCCGGTTTTTTCCAGTGTGTGTTTGTTTTGAATCGTAATATTTGTTTCCGCACTGCTCTTCACCTTCGTTTTGTCGTTTTCCGAGCTCGCACTGGCGATGTTCTTCGCCGTCGGCTGCTCCGTATTTAAATTTGTTACCTCGTAGGTATATACAATTTTATAACGCGTATATTCTTTGTATGAACCTCCATTATTATCTGTTTTCTCCTGTGCCGGCTCTATTTTCGGAAGTGTCATCCGAATGGTTCCGTTTTCCGACGTACTCTCCTGGTCTTCCATCGTTTCTTCCGTAATCGGGTTTGAGTCCCACCAGCTTCCATTTTCGCCATAATAACGTGAAACCGTTTCTTTGGTAACGGTAATTTCCGGACTGCCAAGTTTCATTCCTTCCACCTGGATCACATCCTGAAAATCAATGGTTTCCGGTGTTCCTTTCAAAGAAGTCACGTACACGGTGTAAATCAATTTTCCATTCTTGATCTCATAGAAGCCGTTTTTCTTTGTACTGATATCATAATGGTTTGTCTCATTGTCCGGGTACTTGATGGACTCTTTTGGAATATCAAGCGTCACCTGATCTTTTCCGACAAGTTTAATATTTCCGTCCCCGTCCGCTTTTGTTCCATCAATCTCGCCGGAAAACTGAACAAAGCCCTGAATCGTTTCCCCGGCTGCCACTACATAGGCCTGTTCAAAATCAATGTCCAGACGGTATGCGCCACTCTCTGTTTTTTCAAATTGATACGTTCCTGCCTTCTTTCCGTCCGCATCATAGAGATCGTGGTTCTTTCCGTCCAGAAGCCCATTCGGAATGATAACGCCTTCCGGATATTCATAGTAATACTGGTACCCGTTCTTCTCTATCTGCTCTTTTTGAAAGTTAAAATCGACCTTCAGATCCGAAGAATAGACATTTCTGTCGGCATCATACCTTGTCTCCCCGCCGGTAAGTCCCGTCACCTGCTCACTCATGGAAATTCTCTGTTCCTTTGGTGTCTCCGCCTGCGACGTCTCATCCGATTCCGTTTCCGGTGCATCTGTATTTGCTGTGTTTGCTGTATTTACCGTATCCTCTGTATGTTCCGGTTCTTCTGCGTCTGCTGCCATCTCCTCTGCAGCTTTTTCTTCCGTCTTCACTTCTTTTTGTGTCTGTAAAAGTGGATTCTCCGGTATCAGACCATATCCAAGAATTTTTGCATCCTCCGTCGCCCATTCATTTTCCTTTACCATATCAGCGGAGTTTCCCTCAACCACCTTCAGAGTTCCGGATTCCTGCACTTTTTCTACAATGCCGACATGATCCGCGCTTCCATCCTGATCCAGATCGAAGAAAACCAGATCTCCGCTTTTGGGCTGTTTTGTCTGGCTTTCCACATACATTCCGGCATTTTTCAGCTCCGAAATCCATGCTGCACAGCCGGAGTTTACCGGCATCTGTTCCGCCGGGATTCCTGCATACCGGATGCAAAATGCCGCAAACATGGCGCACCAGTCTCCATACTCATTTCCATACCACGCACCGTAGCGTGTATATCCCTTCCGCGTTGTTCCGTCATCTGCAAACCTGAAATTTTTCCGGCTTTCCTGGTATCCCATCTGGCTCTGTGCAATCAGAACCACATTTTCCGCCCAGTTTTCCGTCAGATTCTGCGGAATCGTACTTTCCCAGTCCGCTTCCGTTTCCACATCCGCCGTCTCATCAATCAGACATTCTACGGTATGCGTATGCTCCGGTATCGTACACGCAAGCTCCGTCTTGTAGCATTCTTCTGTGTGATGATGCGCCGGAACAGGTTCCTGTTCTTCTTTCCCACAGATCTGTTCCCGTTCTGTATAGTAGCAGTTTTCGGTATGTGTATGCTCTTCTTTTTCACAGATCAGTGTTCCATCTTCATCGTAGCATTCCTGTCCATGTACATGCTCTTCTTTTTCGCAGTTCAGCGTAGTTTTTTCCTCATAACAGCTTTCCGTGTGCGTATGCCCTTCCTGCCCATCGGTTTCCTCTTTCTGGCAAACCAGTGTTTTGGTATAGCAGGCATCCGTATGAACATGTTCTGCCGTGTAACCACACTGATAATCTGCCGTCATGGAAATACCGGTATGATGCAGCTTCCAGCTGACAACCAGAAAAATCCCGGCCGCCAGGACAAGAAACACTGCCAGATACAGCCGGATGCTTTTATGTTTATCCTGAAAATTTCGGATATAATGATTTAATGTATTTTTCACCTTGCACCTCACTATCTGATTCTGGAAAAACGGTTCAAAGGCCAGACCCGCAAAAATACTTTTCCCACAATCTGTTCTTTCTCTACGCATCCGATCGTACTGCTGCGGCTGTCAATTGACACACTTCTGTGATCTCCCAGCACAAAGTAACGGTTTTCCGGTACCTGATACGGAAATTTCACATCACATTCGCCCAATGCCAGTTCATCCACATACGGCTCATCCAGTTGTTTTCCATTCACACTGACAACCCCGTTTTCCGCTATATCAATCACATCCCCGGGACCACCGATAATCCGCTTGATCAGCAGCTTATTCTGCCATCCAAAGCTGCAGAGATCCCCCGTTTTATAATGATCGTTTTTCACCAGCAACAGAATATCCCGGTCGGAAAGTGTCGGTTCCATACTGGTTCCCGAAACCTGAAGAACCGGAAAAAACAGCGTCGCAAGAAGAACTGCAGCAGCCGCAACAACTACAAGCGAATAAATCGTGCTCCGCAGAACCGCCCGATACCGATTCTGATACTGCAGCCGGCTTCGTTCCCGGCTGATTTCCTGCATCGACGGAATTTTTATTTTTTCCATCCTTCGCAGTTTCATGTATTTCCTCCCGTGTACGCTTCCAGACTCTGCAGCAGTGTTGCAAGTTCCTGGTGCTGCCGCATATAAGCTCCGCATTTTTTCTCAAACGCATCCCATTTTTGTTTTCGTTCCTGTTCCGCTTCTTCTGCCATCCGCTGACATGCTTCCTCTGTCTCTTTCTGCTTCTGTACTGCTGCTGCGAGCATTTCCTGACATGTCATTTTCATCTTTTCCATTTCGGCATGCACCGCAATTTCAGTCTGCTTTCTGAGAAGCTCTGTCTCCTCTTCTGTTTTCGCACGGATCGCCAAAGCTTCCTCCTCTGCCTCTTTCCGTATCCGCTTTGCATACTGTTCCGCCTCTTCATTCGCTGCACGGACGGAATTCAGATATTCATCCGCTGCTTTCTGTGCGCTTGCAAAAACGTGATTCAATTCCATCGCCGCTTCCGCAATTGATCCGGCTTTCGCAATCTGAATCGTCCGGTTCTGCAATTGCTGTTCCGCTTCCTCCAGTTTCTGATTTACTTCTTCTTCCTCTTTTTTCAGCGCATAAATGATTTCGATCAGTTCGGTCCGGTTCATTTTTCGCAATTCTTTTTCTTCCGCCATGTTCTGCAGCCTCTCAAGTTTCAATTTTTTTCTCTTTTTCATTACCTTTTTCATTACTTGTCAAATTCAAAAATAGCACAAAAAAAGCAGTAACACAAGGGTTTTTACTAATTTTTGCCAAAAAAAATCCTGTGTACCGCTCTTTTTTGTTTATTTTTTCTACTTGATTTTTATTTTTTCCAACGAAACCATTTTCGTTTTGTGCTGTTTTAAAACAGCATCTGTAATTATTTTTTACATTCTTCGTAACTATTCAGAGCCCCATCTCGGTTTCTGATTACTGCAGGGGCTCCTGTCGTGGAGGAACGCCATCGGAAGTGAAGCACCTGATCTGCGCCGTCAGTTTTTCCCCACACGTAAAATCGCATCCTGAATATTTTCCACCGGAACCAATGCAATTCCTCCGATTTTTTCCACCGATTTCATGCAAACCGCCGGCAGAATCACCCGTTCAAAGCCAAGTTTTTTGGCTTCCAGCACGCGCTGCTCTGCCATACTTACCGCGCGAACCTCTCCGCTTAATCCTACCTCACCGAATACAACCGTTTTTTCGTCTATCACCTGGTCTTTATAGCTCGACACAACGGCAAGTGCAATGCCAAGATCGATCGCCGGTTCATTCATTTTTATTCCACCGGCGATATTGACATAGGCATCACTCGTGGAAAGATTGACTCTTGCACGTTTCTCAAGTACCGCCATCAGAAGGTTTACTCTGTTAAAATCGCAGCCCGCAGCAGTACGGCGCGGGATTCCAAAATTACTGTGGCAGACTAACGCCTGGATTTCGATCAGAATCGGCCGCGTTCCTTCCATGGAGCACGCAACAACAGAACCGGAGGCACCCTCCGGCCTTCCATTCAGCATATATTCTGACGGATTTTTCACTTCCACTAGCCCCTCTGCCTGCATTTCAAATACACCAATTTCGTTTGTGGAACCAAAGCGGTTTTTTACACCACGCAAAATACGATAAGAGGCATGGCGATCCCCTTCAAAATACAGCACGGTATCTACCATATGCTCTAAAACCCTCGGTCCGGCTACATTTCCATCCTTCGTCACATGACCAACGATAAAAATCGAAATTCCCATCCCTTTGGCAATCTGCATCAGTACATTTGTTGATTCCCGTACCTGTGAAACACTGCCCGGTGCTGAGCCAACCTCTTCGTTGTACATCGTCTGAATGGAGTCAATCACCGCAATTTCCGGCTTTTCTCTTTCCATCACAGCACGGATCATGTCAAGGTTTGTCTCACAGAGCAGAGAAAGATTCTCATTAAACTCTCCGATCCGCACAGCACGCAGTTTGATCTGGCGCAGGGACTCCTCCCCTGAAATATATAAAACCTGGTGTCCCGCCGCAGACAGCATACGGCACACCTGCAAAAGGAGGGTGGATTTTCCGATTCCCGGATCGCCGCCGACAAGGGTCAGCGAGCCCGGCACAATTCCTCCGCCAAGTACCCGGTCAAGCTCTCCGATTCCCGTTGGAATCCGTTCCTCTTTCCCTGTTGAAATTTCTGTCAGATGAACCGGCTTTCGGCCCGCAGCACTATGGCTGCCGATGCCCTGATTACCCGCCGATGTTTTCGATGCCGTCGGTTCTTCTACAAAGGTGTTCCATTCTCTGCACGCCGGACACTGCCCCATCCACTTTGCGGATTCATAGCCACAGTTCTGACAGAAAAAGGCTGTTTTTTTTGTTTTCGCCATCGTTATCTCCTTTTTTGATCTGCCTGGAAAAAAAGGCTGCCGCACACGTTCTGCGACAGCCTTTTCCTTATTTTATTATGCTTTTATGATCTCTACCTCTACGCCCTCTGCTTTTTCCAGCTCCACACTGAAAGAAAGCTTTCCACCGAGATTTGTGGTCATATGACCGACATTTACGCCGTCGAGCAGCACCTTGTATTCGGTCTCTGCTTCCATCTCAACCGTGATCTGCGCGTCCTCCGGTCCTTCTACTTTGAAGGTCATTCCTTCATCGAATACATTCAGATCGGTAACTGCTGTTCCCGGAACAGATTCGTATACGAACATTCCATTTCTCTCCAGCTTTGTGATTTCTTTGAAGGTTTTTACTTTATAAAGATCTCCTCTGTGTTCAAAGTCAGATTTTTTTGCCTTTGCCGCGAGCTCATAATCTCCGAAGCTGATTCCTCCGTCTGCTTCTGTGCGGATTAATTCTTTCACTACTGACATTTTCAAATGCCCTCCTGGTCTTGTCTTTTGTGTTGTTTCGTTTCTTTGTGAAAATCATACCATAATCAAAAAGATTTTACCATATAAATTATGAATTTTTATTTTTTTCGAGAACTTTAAACGTAATCTCCTTTTTGCTCATACCGGCCGCTACCGTATCACCTTTCTTTACTGTTCCGTTCAGGATGGCTTCTGCCAGCGGATCTTCTATTTTACTCTGGATCGCACGTTTTAACGGACGGGCACCATATTTGCTGTCAAAGCTGTTTTCCACAAGATACTCTTTTACGGTGTCGCGGACCTTCAGTTCGATATCCATCTGCTCCCTGCAGCGACGCTCCAGGTCTTTGAGCAGAATCTGCAGAATCTTCTTGGTATCTGCTTTGGTCAGCTGGTGGAATACAATAATCTCATCGATTCGGTTCAGGAATTCCGGTTTAAACATCCGTTTGACTTCCTCCATGACCTGACCCTTCATGTACTCATAGTCCTTGCGTTCATCTTCCTCTGAAAGGAATCCGAGACGCTTTGGCGCTACAATGTTCTGCGCTCCGGCGTTGGATGTCATGATGATACAGGTCTGTTTGAAATCAACTTTTCTTCCCTGTGCATCGGTAATATGACCGTCGTCAAGTACCTGAAGCAGAATATTGAAAACATCCGGGTGGGCTTTTTCAATTTCATCAAACAGAATCACACTGTACGGATTGCGGCGTACTTTTTCGGAGAGCTGGCCGCCCTCCTCGTAACCGACGTATCCCGGAGGAGAACCGATCAGCTTGGAAACACTGTGTTTTTCCATGTACTCCGACATATCAACACGGATCAATGCCTGTTCTGTGCCAAAGACTGCCTCCGCGAGTGCCTTGGAAAGCTCTGTTTTTCCGACACCGGTCGGCCCCAGGAACAGGAACGAACCTGTCGGACGATTCGGATCTTTTAAGCCGACTCTGCCTCGTTTGACAGCCTTCGCCACAGCCGCTACTGCTTCCTCCTGCCCAACGACACGTTTATGGAGCGTCTGTTCCAGTCGTGCCAGGCGTTTCGATTCGCCCTCTGCAAGACGCTGCACCGGAATCTTCGTCCAGGTTGAGACCGTCTTTGCGATTTCTTCCTCCGTCACCTGCAGTTTTCTGCTCTTGCAGCGGCGCTCAAAACGTTTTCTGATCTGCTCTAATTCTTTTTCCAGCTCCTGCTGGCGTGCCTGCAGTTTTTTTGCCTGTTCAAAATCGCCTGCGCTGATGGCAGCTTCTTTTTCCTTCTGCACCTCAAACAGCGCCTGCTCCTCTTTTGTCATATTGTCCGGCACCTGATAGCCTGCAAGCTGTACCCCTGCAGATGCTTCGTCGACCAGATCAATCGCTTTATCCGGCAGAAAACGATCATTGATATAGCGCACACTCATTTTTACAGCTGCTTCCAGCGCTTCATCCGTAATTTCTACGCCATGATGACGCTCGTAGTATGGACGCAGTCCTTTTAAGATATCGAGTGCCTCACTTTCTGTCGGTTCTTCTACTTTCACCGGCTGAAAACGACGTTCCAGAGCCGCGTCTTTTTCGATATATTTTCGGTATTCCTCCAATGTTGTTGCACCGATGAGCTGAATTTCTCCGCGGGAAAGGGACGGTTTTAAGATATTGGATGCATCGAGTGCTCCCTCTGCACCGCCGGCCCCGATGATGGTGTGAAGTTCATCGATGAACAGCAGAATATTTTCATTTTCCGTGACTTCTTTGACAACGCGTTTGATACGCTCCTCAAATTCACCGCGGTATTTGCTTCCGGCTACCATTCCGGAAAGGTCAAGGACAACAACACGTTTATCGCGGATCGTTTCCGGCACGATACCAAGGGCAATCCGCTGCGCCAGACCTTCCGCAATCGCCGTTTTTCCGACACCCG
>OLNT01001326.1_pt1 | contig 13851 bp, 7 predicted proteins | sample 1672641 | NCBI WGS metagenome assembly OLNT01 (sample SAMEA3136708, study PRJEB25190) | human gut metagenome
TGGGGCGGCTGAAAAGCCGTCCCCTTTACATAGCCAAATGGTTGGTGGGTGAACTGTTTTGAGCTATGAAGCTATGGACTCTGTAGGCGATATCTGATAAAATAGAAAGTAAGAACAGCTCAACAACTCGGAATTTTACCATTCAGATTTCCGTGCTCTGCCACTTTTATGAGCGTTCTTTTCAGTATTTTGCCACTTTCATGAGGGAATAATCCGTGCTTCATTACACTTTCATGAGCGAATTTATGCTGTAATATGACATTTTCATGAGGGAATTGGTGCTTCGATGCGACGTGAGGAGGTAGTGGGCGGAGGCATGGGCGCGATAAAGGCAACGAGTGCGAATGGGTGGACGCGACGTGAGAAGGTGGAGGGTGCGGACGCGTGGGCGCGGAGTGAGCAGGCGGAGGGCCGAGACATTGGCCCGGGAAAAGTGAGCAGAAATATACGAGTGTCAACGGGAGGGTTTTATGGTACAACTAGAAGTAGTTTTTTGATGGAGGTGCCTATGGAGCCGAAGGTCAGTATCATCGTGCCGGTGTATAACGCGGAGAAGAGTCTCGCGCGCTGTGTGGACAGTATTCTGAATCAGGAGTTTCGGGATTTCGAGCTGATCCTCATGGATGATGGAAGTAAGGATCGGTCCGGGGAGATCTGCGACGGATATGCGCGGGCGGATGCGCGCGTGGTGGTCGTGCATAAGGAGAATACGGGGGTGTCGGATACGCGAAACCAGGCGATCGCGCGGGCGCGGGGTACGTTTCTGCAGTTCGTGGACAGTGATGACTGGCTGACGGCGGATGCGACGAAGCTGATGGTGCGGGCGGCCGAGGAGACGGGCTGCGACATGGTGATCGCGGATTTCTATCGTGTCGTCGGAGAGATGGTGTCGCAGAAGGGGGATATCGACGCGGACCAGGTGATCGGGCGTGAAGCGTTCGTTGGCTTCATGATGGAGAACCCGGCGGACTACTACTATGGGGTGCTGTGGAATAAGCTGTACCGGCGCTCGCTTGTGGAGGCGCACGGGATCCGGATGGATGCGAAGCTCAGCTGGTGCGAGGATTTTCTGTTTAATCTCGAGTATGTGCGCTATGCGACGACGTTCTATGCGCTGCGGACGCCGGTCTACTATTATGTGAAGACGAAGGGTTCGCTGGTGAATCAGAAGATCAGCTTCGCGCGGACGGTGGAGATGAAACTCGCGATGTTCGAGTGCTACAACGACTTCTTCAAGCATGTGTTGGATGAGGATGCGTATGAGCGGAAGCGGCTGCAGGTCTATCATTTTCTAGTGGATGCGGCGAAGGATGGTTTCGTGTTCCCGGCGACGATTCCGGGGACGCAGAAGCTCGGTGAGGAGCGGAGCCAGGCGCTGCAGGAGGTGATTTCGGAGGATGGGATCATCGTGGAGAAGTACCGCGACCGGAAGCTGCTCGAGCGCTATCTCGAGTCGGTGGCGCTGAAGTATGATATGACGCTGGCGGAGCTGTCGCTGCTGCTGTATCGGAAGGACGCGGGAAAGGCGCTCACTCGAGGGGCTGAAGCGCAGATGCCTGCGCGGGAAGATGCCGTGGAGGCGACTGATCGAAAGGATGCCGGAAAGGCGCTGAGCCGGAAGGATCTCGCGGAGCTGATGCATATGAGCCGCGGGGATCTGCGCGCCGCGCTGCAGAAGCTGGTCTCACGCGGGATGCTCGAAGTGGTCGACGTGCCGAGGAAACGACGTGAAGCGGCGGAAATAGCCGAGGCGACCGGTCTTTTCGGAAAGCGTGGCGAGGCACAGGATGCAGACGCGAACGGAATGACGAAGAAAAAACGCGAGCCGCGGAAGATTCGTCTCGAGCTGCTGCCGGCGTCGGATGCGGTGCTGCAGGATATCGCGGCCGCGGAGCGTGACTACGAGCAGGCGAAGTTCCGGGGATTTACCGAGGACGAGCTCCGGCAGTATACAGCGCTCGAGCGGCGTGTGCAGGAGAACGAAAAGCAGATACTGCAGAAGTGAGGATGGGCAGACGAACACCATCAGCGATGCCTGGCGATGAGTCAGCGAGGGGCAGAATGCGTTGCGGCGAGGCACAACGCATGCGCGGAGTGATGATGTGGAGGGCCGAAAATGGGCACAAGCGAGTAGGAGGCGGTGACTAGCCGCCGTCCTCTCACACCACCGTGCGTACCGTTCGGTACACGGCGGTTTCAACAGTTGACGTGCATAGACTGATAAGCTGTGGCAAGATCATAAAAGCCCCAGTTTGTAGACCTAAAACAGAATACCGTTCCTTACATAGCAGTCATGCGCTTCGGTGCCTGGCTGCTAATTTTTTTGCGAAAGGAGCAGTATCGAATGAAGCTTGTATTAGCGGAAAAGCCCTCGGTTGCCATGAGTCTCTCGAAGGTGATCGGGGCAAATCAGCGCGGAGACGGTTATATGGAGGGCAATGGCTACCTTGTCAGCTGGTGTGTGGGGCATCTGGTGGAACTTTCCCAGCCGGAAGCCTATGATGAAAAGTATGCCAAGTGGAGGTATGATGATCTTCCGATTTTGCCGGATCATTGGCGGTATCAGGTATCTGCCAGCACGAAAAAGCAGTTCGGAATCCTGAAAAAGCTCATGCAGCGGAAAGATGTGGAGAGTCTGATCTGTGCAACCGATGCAGGGCGTGAGGGAGAACTGATTTTCCGGCTGGTTTACCATCAGTGCGGCTGCAAAAAGCCGGTGGAACGACTTTGGATTTCCTCGATGGAGGACAGTGCGATCCGGGAAGGCTTTCAGAAGCTCCGACCGGGAACAGAATATGATGCCTTATATGAGGCGGCTTTATGCCGGGAGCGTGCCGACTGGATTGTCGGAATCAACGCAACCCGGCTTTTTTCATGCCTGTATGGGCAGACCCTGAATGTGGGGCGCGTGATGACACCAACGCTTGCGATGGTGGTCATGCGGGATGCAGCAATCCGGGCTTTCAAGCCAGAGCCGTTCTACTCGGCAGAATTGAAATTCCGGGATTTTCAAGCAGGCGGTGAGAGGATGAAAGAAAAAGCAGAAGCAGAAAAACTGGTGGCAGAGTGCTGTCAGGCAGGTAGTGCCATCATTACCAAGGTGGAGCAGAAAGAAAAATCAGAGAAGCCCCCGGCCTTGTTTGATCTGACATCGCTTCAGAGAGAAGCAAACCGGCAGCTGGGATTCACTGCCCAGCAGACCTTGGATTACACGCAGGCTCTGTACGAGAAGAAACTCGTGACATATCCCCGTACCGACAGCCGGTATCTGACGGATGATATGGCACCGCTTGTGCCGGAACTTGTTTCCGTGATTCAGCAGAGCTTTCAGATTCAGCCGGATGCACCGGCACCGGTGAATGCAGCACAGGTCATCAATTCCAAGAAAGTCACCGATCACCATGCCATAATCCCCACAAAAACAGCGGCGGGTTATGACATTTCCTCTCTTCCCAGTGGAGAACAGGCGGTTCTTACCATGCTGGCGGTGCGACTGATTTGCGCGGTAGGAACTCCCTGCCGCTATGCAGAGACCATAGTAGAAGCCGAGTGCGCTGGTCAGAAGTTCCGCACGAAAGGTAAAACAGTCACGGATATGGGCTGGAGGCGATATGCAGGAAAGGCAGTTGAAGATGCTGAGAAGAATGCGGAGGCAGGTGATCTTCCGGAGCTTTCGGAAGGCATGACATTGGAACTTGCCGGTGTCGATCTGAAAGAAGGCAAGACCAGCCCACCCAAGAGGTTTACCGAAGATCTTCTGCTTTCAGCAATGGAAAGTGCCAGCTCGGATGAGTTCCCGGCTGGTGTAGAGCGTAAAGGCATCGGTACACCGGCCACACGCGCTGCCATTATCGAAAAACTGGTACAGAAAGGCTTTATCGAGCGCAGGGGCGATAAGAAAATGAAATATCTTTGTTCTACGGACAAGGGAAATGCGCTGGTGACGGTGGTGCCGGAACAGATTCAGTCTCCATCCATGACGGCAGACTGGGAGGAAAAACTGCTGAAAATAGAACACGGCGAGTACGACAGCGATGCCTTTATGGGCGAAATCAGCAGCATGGTCAGCGGACTTGTTAAAACCTACGAGGCTGTAAAAGGTGCTGATGTGCTGATGCAGCCGGAACGGAAAGTCATTGGTTCCTGCCCGGCCTGCGGCAATGATGTCTGTGAAACGGCAAAGGGATGGTTTTGCAGGGATAAGGGCTGTAAATTTGCGCTCTGGAAGGAAAACAGGTTCTTTCAGACACTGGGAAAGCAGATGACAGAGGAACTGGCAAGCAAACTGGTAAATCAGGGGAAAGCACGACTTACCCATTGCTATTCCAAGAAGTCTGGACGTTACTATGACACAACCGTTCGTGTAGAGACTGGCGAGGACGGTGCAGCAGCATTTAAGCTGGAGTTTGGAGGTAAAAAATGAGCATGAAAATGATGAATGCAGCTTATCTGGTGGATAATGTCGCTCTGCTTTCCTTGCAGGAAAAGCAGGACGGCGTGGAATTCCACTGCTTTGATATGAACAGTAAGGTGCAGACCGCCGAAGGACGTATTGGCTGGGATGTGTTGGATAAACAGCCGTTTTCTACGCTGGAAGAAAGCGCGAGGATGGCGGCACTCAAGGAGATTCCCCAGCTGGACGGTCTTACCGTTGCGCCGGTAGCCCCGGAGATGTTGGAGCAGATGCGAGGCGGCAGAAAGGTTCTTTGGCAGATGAAAAAGGCTGATCCTGAGCTGGAGAATGCTAAAAATATCCGGTTTATCACCAGCAACTACGAGGATCGGTTCAAAATCCCGGATGGCAGTGCGGTGGAGGTCGAGTATCCGAATCGAAAATTCTCAGCCCGCTGCGAATATATGGACGAATATCATCTGCGCCTTGGGTATGATGTTCTGCACATCTGTCAGCTGGCAGAAATGCTGGAACGCGGCGGTGGCACATGCCGCCTGGAGCCATTGATTACAGAAGAACACAGCGCATGGGATTTGGGAAGCAAGGGCTTTCTTGCCATTCAGACCTGTGAGGACGGTTACGACTATACCTTATATCATAAGGACTTCACGGAAATTGACGGCGGACAGATCGACAACCCGGAAATCAGCATGAATGCAGCCAGAGACCAGATTCTTTCGGATTATGGGTTCGGTGGACGCACCATGACGCGGATTGACTATGATGAACTTTGTGATCGAGCAGAGGATGCAGAAATCAGTAGACGGGAATCTGTGCTGGGTAAACTCTCGGATCTGTCTTCCAGAACGGATACACCAGCGAAAGCTGCCAAGGCGAAGGAGGCGGAGAGATGAAATATAAGCTTACGAAGGCAGAGCAGGAAACCGTCATCAATTTTGACAATGAACTGGATACTGCCAGTATTTACACCCATGACAGCCGCCTGATTAAGAAGCTTCGGAAACTGCGAAAACAGTATCCGGAGCAGTTTGTTTTGGAGCATCGGGAGCAAGGGTCAGTCACTTATACGATTCCGAAACGCTGTGTTGGTATCCGACCGCCTTATAGTGAAAAACGACGGGAACAGCAGCGACAGGAAGCAAAGGAAAACGGCCTGCCGTTTATGGAGAAGGGAGAAATGAACGATGGCAAGAATTGAAAAATGGGATGAAGTGCATGGAAATCAGGCACCGGACGAAAGAATGATGGCATTTCTCGACAGCGCTACCGACCAGTATGCGATTTTGCAGCTTCGCCGCAGCGAGAATACGGTATATGAACGCTTTTCGTCTATGCGCGAACTGGAACGGATGGGGCTGGAACCGGATATTGACCATTATGAGGTGGTGTATACGGCTCCGCTTCTTCCATACAAGGATCAGAATACGATGTTGGAGGAACTGTATGCGAAATTCAATGTTTCCCGCCCTGATGATTTTACTGGGCATAGTCTTTCTGTGTCTGACATCGTGGCTTTACGGCAGAATGGTGTTGTAAGCTGTCACTATGTAGATTCCATCGGCTTCCAGGAACTGCCCGGATTTTTGAAACCGGAGAATTACCTGAAAGCCGCAGAAATGGCAATGGAAGACGATTACGGCATGATTGATGGCGTGATCAATAACGGAAAGAAGGAAGAACCGGCAGAGAAAGCGTCGGTTTTGGATCAGCTGAAGGAAAAGCAGGAGGCGGTGCTGCCTGCGCCGCCTCGTAGGTGCTGCGAAGAAAAGGAGTTATAAATGCGTTTTACGGATGACGAATGGATGCTCATGATGCTTTACAGCCCTGGCACACGGACAGGGCTGATCGAAGAGCTTCAAAAGATGCAGAAAAGTCTGACCGGCAGAGATAGAAACCTGCGCAGGTGGACGGCCTCGCTGCTTGCGAAACTGGCAGAGATGACGGATGCAGAATATGAGGCACTGGATTTGTATCCAGACGAATAAAGGAGAGGAGGAAAAAATAGATGATGACGAAAACGGCTTATTATATGCAGATGGCGCAGGAAGCTGCGGCACAGATCACTGGCAGCAAAGAGCAGTGGACAGCGTTTCTGACCACATCCGCACGGCTTTATAAGTATCCCTTTGCGGAGCAGCTGATGATCTATAAGCAGAGGCCAGAAGCGACGGCCTGTGCAGAGTACGATCTCTGGAATGATCGGATGAACCGCTATGTGAAGCGTGGCTCCAAGGGCATTGCTCTTTTGGACATGCGCGGCGAGCAGCCGAAACTGCGGTATGTATTTGATGTGGCAGATACCGGAGAACGGAAGAATTCCCGACCGGTACAGCTCTGGAAAATGAATGCGGAGCATGAGCAGCCAATCATTCGCGCACTGGATACAGCATTTGATGTTTCTGCCGGTGCTGGGTCTCTGGAAAATCATATCATGGAAGCGGCAGAACGCCTTGCAAGGGATTACTGGGAGGAAAACCGCAGGCAGATCAGTGACATCGTTGCAGATTCCTATCTGGAAGGATATGATGAACTCAACATCGGAGCTTCCTTTAAGAGAGCTGCCGCTGTCAGCATCGCATATTCCGTCTTTACCCGGACGGTGGCCAATGCAGATGACTATTTTGAACACGAGGATTTTCTGGACATTTTTGATTTTAATACGCAGGCTGCAGCCAATGTGCTGGGAACTGCGGTCAGTGAAATGTCCAGCCAGATCTTCCGGGAAATTGAACGCACGATCCGAACCTATGAAAGAGATAAGCAGGCAGAAAGGAGCCAAAACTATGATGGAGCTGAATTACACGAAGAACGGCGATTACCTGATTCCGGACATCCAGTTGTCGGTGCAGGAACAGAAGCCCCTGGGCAAGTACGGGAGGATGCGCAGAGCGTTTCTGCAGGAGAACAACACGCTGCTGTACAATCACCTGATCCTGACCGAGAAGCTGTACCCGCACCTGTGGGAGATTCAGGAGACCGCGACCGCACGGATGGAGCAGATGATGGCGGATCTTCTGAAAGCGAATCCGGCACCGGACAAGAAATTGAACCAGATGGCCTGGGTGCAGCACATGAACATGCTGAAAGCGCAGGCAGAGGAAGTCATTCTGACGGAACTTATCAACAGTTAAACTTCATGAGTTTGTTTCAGTCCGAAGCAGAGCAGATTCAGAAAATTGATGCGGCGGCAGAAAATGCAGCCAAAGAAGCGGAGAGCGAAAAGCCCTCCGCTTTTGTCATTTCTGAGGATGAAATCGACCGGATGCTGCGGACAGGCTCCAATTTTGAAGGCGGAAAGATCCGTATTTATGCGCTGTATCAGCAGCAAGGGGACGCAAAAGAACGAGCTGCATTCTTGAAAGCTGAATACGGTCTCGGTGGCCACAGCTATACCTTTATGGATGGCAGTCGCGGTTTTGCCGATTATAACGGAAGAGGTATTCTGCTTCGCAATTATGACCATGACCGGGAAGTGCGACTCACATGGTCGGCGGTGGATAAGCGGTTAGACCGGCTTGTGGAAAATGATCAGTACCTGACCGCGCTGGAAATGGAAGAGTATCGGAAGCTGGAGCAGGAATACGGCGCGCCGCTTCCTATGCCGACTGCCGCCCATGTGTTTCCGCCAACGCCACCGGAACGCTACGATACCGGAAATGAGCATGTGGACAACATGCTGAATACGGCTGCGAATGTATATGCCCGGAGTGAACTGGCGGCACCACAGCGGTTTACCGTGATGGAGACAGACGATGGTTATGCGGTCTGGGATGATATTCAGGACGGCATTCATGTGGAGCCGGATGGTGTCAGCGAAGAGTTTACCAGCGAATGGGAGGCAGAGACCTACCGCCAGCAGTTGATTGAAAAAGTTCAGGAACGGGAAGCAAAAGACTGGCTCTATGTTGAACAGAGCAAGCAGAATTTGCAGCAGGACATTCCATTCCCAGATGTGGAATCCGAAGAAGCACAGGAACCGGCTCAAGCAGAGACAGATCCTCTGGTACTGGAAATGCAGGAACACGCCAGAGAACTTGCCAGAGAGTCTGGCTATGCACCGGATGAACGATTTGTAGTCACGATGACCGGCGATAATTTCCCGGATTCTAAGGATGCGTTTGCCATCTGGGATTATGTCAAAGAAGAGTATTACGGATATTCGGACGGAAAAGTGCAGACATTTGCCGATTATGTGAGTGCGTCAGAAGCGTTGCAGGGGATTCGCGGCAGGAACATGGAAGCTGAAAAAGAGCCAGCGACTGTGCAGCCAGAACCCGCAGCTCCGGTGCAGCCGGATTATCGTGTTGGCGATACGCTGTATCTGGACGGAAAGGCATTTACGATTGAAAAAGTCGGGCTTTTCGATGTGGAGCTTCGGGACCCGGATTCCGTGTATCCGATCTTCCGCTCGGAAAGCAAAGAAAATCTGGCAAGACTTTTGGGACATGAGGAAAATGTTCACCTGCACAATCTGGTGGTTGATCTGAATCCTGGAAAAGAAGAAGCGTTCCGGGCAGGGCATGAAGCAAAACATGCGGAGAACTACCGCATCAACAGCTTTCACCTCGGCGAAGGCAGTCCTAAACAGAAATTCCGTGCCAACATGGATGCTATCTACACGCTGAAAGCCTTGGAAAACCAGAACAGAGATGCGACACCAGAGGAACAGGAAACGCTGGCCAATTATGTCGGCTGGGGTGGACTGGCAGATACCTTTGATGCAGAGAAAACTGCTTGGGCAGGCGAATATAAGGAATTGAAGGCAGCTCTTACGGAAGAAGAATATGCCGCAGCCAGGGCTTCGACTCTGAATGCGCATTACACCAGTCCTACCGTGATTCGTGCAATCTATGAAGCATTGGATGGTATGGGATTTGAGAAAGGCAATATTCTGGAACCGTCGATGGGTGTCGGTAACTTCTTCGGTATGCTGCCGGATTCCATGATGGGAAGCAGGTTGTATGGCGTGGAACTTGATTCCATCACCGGGCGCATTGCGCAGAAATTGTATCCGCAGGCAGAAATCAAGGTGGCAGGCTTTGAAACCACTGACCGGCGCGACTTCTATGATCTGGCCGTGGGCAATGTGCCATTTGGCAACTACCGTGTCAGCGATAAGCCCTATGACAAACTTGGTTTTTCTATCCACAACTATTTCTTTGCCAAGGCATTGGATCAGGTTCGTCCCGGTGGCATCGTGGCCTTTGTTACCAGCCGCTATACGATGGATTCCAAGAATCCGGACGCGCGAAAGTATCTGGCTCAGCGGGCAGAACTGCTGGGAGCCATTCGACTTCCCAACAACGCATTCCGTGCCAATGCCGGTACAGATGTGGTTTCGGATATCATTTTCCTGCAAAAGAGAGACCATCCCATTGATATCGAACCGGATTGGATGCATCTGGGGCTGACATCGGAGGGCATAACCCTCAACAACTACTTCGTTGATCATCCAGAAATGGTGCTGGGTGAGATTACAACAGAAAGTACCCAGTACGGCAAGGAAGAATGTACAGTCATTCCGATTCCGGATGCAGATCTGGGAGACCAGTTGCATGAGGCTGTGCAGCATATCGGCGGTCACTATGAAGCGCAGGAGCTGGCACCGGAGGAAGAGCTGTCCTTGCAGGGCGAAACCATTCCGGCAGACCCAAATGTAAAGAACTTCTCCTACGCAGTGGTGGACGGGGATATTTATTTCCGCGAGAACAGCATCATGCGAAAGGCTGACCTTTCTGCGACAGCCACCGGCAGGATCAAGGGTATGGTGGAACTTCGTACCATTGTGCAGGAATTGATCGACTACCAGCTGAACGATTACCCGGAGGACGCGATTGCCCAGAAACAGCGGGATCTGAATGTGGCCTATGACCGATTCGCCGATCAGTATGGACTTATCAACTCCCGTGCAAATGCGCAGGCTTTTTCGGAAGATTCGTCTTATTATCTGCTCTGCTCTCTGGAAAATGTAGATGAAAACGGCAGACTGGAATCTAAAGCAGATATGTTCACCAAACGGACGATTCGACCGGAACGGGCTGTTACCAGTGTAGATACCCCGGCAGAAGCTCTGGCAATCTCCATCGGAGAGCGCGGCAGAGTGGATTTACCCTATATGTCGGAGCTTTTAGGTACACCGGGGGAATATGAAAAAATCCAGCAGGAACTGCATGGTGTCATTTTCAAAGACCCGATGACGCAGGGCGGCGAGGAAACCGGCTGGGTAACAGCTGATGAATATCTGTCCGGCAATGTCCGGGAAAAGCTCCGCGTGGCAGAGTTGGCTGCGGCCTCTGACCCTGCCTTTGCGGTGAACGCGGAATATTTGAAGAAGGCACAGCCAAAAGACCTGGATGCTTCGGAGATTGATGTGCGTCTTGGTGCCACATGGGTCAATCAGGATTATATCCAGCAGTTTATGGAAGAAACCTTTGAACCGCCGTTCTATCTGCGCCGAAATATTGAAGTGAAATTCTCTCCCATGACGGCAGAATGGCAGATTACCGGCAAGAGTACACCGAGCCGGAACGATGTCCATGCCTATATGACCTACGGCACCAGCCGTGCCAATGCCTACCGGATTTTAGAGGATACGCTGAATCTGCGGGATATTCGTATCTACGATACCGTGGAGGATGCAGACGGTAAGCAAAAGCGAGTCCTGAATAAAAAGGAGACCACCCTCGCCCAGCAGAAACAGCAGGCCATTAAGGATGCGTTCCAGAATTGGGTGTGGAAAGACCCTTATCGCCGTGCGGAACTGGTGGAAAAGTATAACGAGCTGTTCAACAGTACCCGTCCTCGTGAGTACGATGGTTCTCATATCCGCTTTGGCGGTATGAATCCGGAGATCCGGCTGCGTGAACATCAGCAGAATGCCATTGCTCATGTGCTGTACGGCGGCAATACGCTGCTGGCCCACGAGGTAGGTGCCGGTAAGACATTCGAGATGGCCGCTTCTGCTATGGAGGCAAAGCGGCTGGGACTGTGCCAGAAATCCATGTTTGTCGTTCCGAATCATTTGACCCTTCAGTGGGCAAACGAGTTCCTACGCCTGTATCCGAGTGCAAAACTGCTGGTGGCAAGCAAAAAGGACTTTGAGACTGCCCGCAGAAAAAAGTTCTGCGCACGAATTGCCACTGGCGATTACGATGCAGTTATCATCGGGCATTCTCAGTTTGAGAAAATCCCGGTGTCCGCAGAACGGCAGGAGCGGATTTTGACTGCCCAGATTGATGAAATCGAAAATGCTATTGCTGAGATGAAATCCCAGAATGGCGAGCGTTTCTCCATCAAACAGATGGAAAAGACCCGGAAAGGATTGGAGGCGAGATTGGAGAAACTCCGGGCAACCGACCGAAAAGACGATGTGATTACCTTTGAGCAGCTGGGCGTAGACCGGCTGTTCGTAGACGAGGCACACGCGTTCAAGAACCTGTTCCTCTACACAAAAATGCGCAATGTTGCGGGCTTGTCCACATCGGAAGCGCAGAAATCTTCGGATATGTTTATGAAGTGCCAATATATGGACGAGCTGACAGGCGGGCGCGGCATCATTTTTGCGACCGGCACCCCGGTCAGCAACAGCATGACGGAGCTTTACACCATGATGCGGTATCTCCAGTACGGCACGTTGCAGCAGAAAGGGCTGACCCATTTCGACAGCTGGGCTTCTACCTTTGGTGAGACCACCACGGCCATTGAGCTGGCACCAGAAGGAACCGGATACCGGGCAAGAACAAGATTTGCAAAATTCTTCAACCTGCCGGAGCTGATGAATATGTTCAAGGAAGTGGCAGATATCAAGACTTCCGATCAGCTGCATCTGCCGGTGCCAGAGGCAAAGTTTGAAACTGTGGTGGTGCAGCCTTCGGAGCATCAGCAGGCGATGGTGGTGGAGCTTTCGGAACGGGCAGCGGCTGTGCATTCCGGCGTGGTAGACCCGTCGGTCGATAACATGCTAAAAATCACATCGGATGGCAGAAAGCTGGGGCTGGATCAGCGGCTGATGAATCCGCTCCTGCCGGATGACCCCAACAGTAAGCTCAATGCCTGTGTGCGGAATGTGCTTCGGATTTATGAGGAAGGACAGTCGGATAAGCTGACCCAGCTGCTGTTCTGCGACCTCAGCACACCGAAGAACGATGGAACCTTCAATGTCTATGAGGATATCCGCGCTAAACTTATCCAGTCCGGTGTACCGGAGGAAGAAATCGCATTTATCCATGATGCTGATACCGAGGCAAAAAAGAAAGATTTGTTTGCCAAAGTCCGTACCGGCCAGGTGCGGGTGTTGTTAGGTTCGACACAGAAGATGGGCGCAGGCACGAACGTGCAGGACAGGCTGGTGGCCGTGCATCATCTGGATGTGGGCTGGCGGCCTGCGGACATGACCCAACGAAATGGTCGTATCATCCGTCAGGGAAACCGAAACAAAGAAGTGCAGGTTTATCAGTACGTGACGGAAGGAACCTTTGATGCCTACCTCTATCAGACACTGGAGAATAAGCAGAAGTTTATCAGCCAGATCATGACCAGCAAATCTCCGGTTCGTTCCTGTGATGATGTGGATGAGCAGGCTCTTTCGTATGCCGAGGTCAAGGCCTTATGCGCAGGCGACCCGCGCATCCGGGAAAAGATGGACTTGGACGTGCAGGTAGCAAAATTGAAGGTGCTGCGCGGAGACTTCCAGAATCAGAAATATCGTCTGGAGGATAAGCTGCTCAAAACTTTCCCGGAGGAGATCCAGAAACAGAAAACCCGCATTGCTGCTTTACAACAGGATTCACAGATTGCAGCAGCACACCCGCAGGACAAGGAAAACTTCTGCGGCATGACCATCAAGGGCATGGTGTACGATGACAAAAAGGCTGCAGGCGAACGGCTGCTGCTGGCTCGGCAGGAGATGCCCAATGCTGATATGATGCTGCTGGGCACCTACCGTGGCTTTGAACTGAACATTCGATTCGACAGCTTCAAAAATGAGCATCAGGCCGTACTCCGGGCAGAGTTGAGTTACCCGGTGTCGCTGGGCGATGATGCGCGCGGCAATATCACTCGTCTGGACAATGCCATCGACAATTTCGCTGACCGTATTGCAGATGCCGAAAATGCTCTGCAAAACCTTGAACAGCAGAAGCAGGCCGCAGAGGTCGAAGTGGCAAAGCCCTTTGCACAGGAGGAAGAACTGGCCGAAAAGTCTGCCCGCCTTGCTGAATTGAACGCCCTGCTGAACATCGACCGTGACCGCAGTTCCTCGCAGGATGCTCCCGAAGAAACCGAGGAAACCGAAACACCTGCAACTCGTCCGTCTGTGCTGGCTGCACTGGGGGAAAAGACCAATCAGTCGGAGCCTGTCAAACCGTTCCGCAGCTATTATGATAAGGATGGTGATGCACGATGAAAGAAAAGCGGGATGAAACCATCATCCTGCGCTT
>OLNT01001336.1_pt1 | contig 13757 bp, 8 predicted proteins | sample 1672641 | NCBI WGS metagenome assembly OLNT01 (sample SAMEA3136708, study PRJEB25190) | human gut metagenome
GAGGCGAAGGCCTCTTTCGCTGATTGCATTGCCCATTTCCCACCTTTTCGAATGACTGGTACATCAACGTGTACCAATCAACATAGCACCGAACGCATTGCGGGTCCAAGCTGGTAGGGTTGGCGCATATTAAACGAGCCACGCGTGCCTATGGAAGGGGGTGGGCAGATGTCGGATTCCATTGCCCGGACGACCGTTGTCGGTAAGGCCCATGACATTAAGAATAGGTTCGAAACCGCCGTATTCCTTATCGCCTATGGCATCGCCGAAAAGGACGACCTTTACGAAAGGGATCCGCATAGGTACCCCTATAGCTCGGCTTTCAGGCACGGGCTTGGCATCTTGGCTGCCTTGTGCGCCGAGTGCTCGGACTGTGCGAAAGATCTGCTCCCCGCGTTTAACGAGTCGGATTTCATCAGGGAGACGGCAGTACTCGACGTGCGCGAGTGGGTGCCGTCGTGGCGTGTCGAATGCAAGAAGGCGTTGTCGGAAAGCCCGATGATGGAAATCGGCCCGCTGGCATCGGTCGAATCGGGTTATTTCACGGCAACTTCAGAGTGCTTCGATGTCCTGCGTTTTGCGGAATACGATCTTATGGGCGGCTACCAGGAGCGGAAGGTGTACGAGTTCCTTCGTGCTGGCAGTCAAGAGCAGTATGTGTTCGGGCGCAGGATGCTCATCCGCCGCCCGTTGCTCACATGGGACGAGTATGTCCAGATTAAAACAGGGGTATTCCTTTTTGCCGCTGATCCGCTTGATCAGGGCGAATGCGCGTGCATTGATCAGGAATGGCTAGAGGAATTCGTCTCCTTAGCCTATGAGCCTGTTCCGGGCGACGCGAAGATGTGCCCCTCGTGCGGATGGACCATGACCATGCGCGGCGTCCAGCCGCACTGCTCTTCGCCGGAATGTGCGAAGGCCATAGGTGCGGATTTCGACAGCTTGGACGATGTGGCCCATGATGCGTATCGAGCTGTGCGCGGCGTCATGCGCTACATCTCTTCCCCCGGTGGGCTTGAGATGGCAATTGTCGAACAAGTGGCTGAACTGGGCTTGAGGTACGAGTTATGGCCCCTTAAGGATACGTGCGACGTGCTGGTGGAGCTTCCCGATGGCAGGCGGGTCGCCGTAGACGCCAAGATGTATGCCCGTCCGGAGCGGTTGGTGCGTGAGATGGAAAGCGATGCGGGTATCGCGCGGGTGTGCGCGGACGAGGTTGTGTACGTTGTGTCGGACGCCGCCGCGCAGCAACGCCCTGGCTACTGCGCCCTGTGCAACAGCGTCCTGTCTGACAAGGACGGCTATTCGTGTACGACCTATCGTGACTTTGCGAAACGGCTTGCGAAAGAAGCGAAGGAGGTAGGGCGATGAGCGGACGGGGGAATGGGAATGCAACGGTGCCCCAAGGATTCGAAGAGCTCAAACGAGCACTCTCGGTGCGATATCCGGAAGGCACCGAGTTGTCGCTTCGCGATTTCCTGAACGTCGAGTCTGCCCTGGCACTTCTCGTGCGTATTTGCGGGCTCGGCGCCGATTCGTCGAAGGCTGATAGGCTTTTGTCGAACTATCAGCTGATAAGGCCGGGGATGATCGGCCCCGATGAACACCTCATGCAGATGGCTCGGCGGCACCTGTTCTCCTTGGTGTCCGCAACCACCTGGAGGCGCCTTCTTGCCTTATACGAATGCGATGATTATGCGCCTTTCAGGTTCTTCGAGACCGCAAAAGGCGCCGTTTCCCTTCGCCCTGAGCCGTTTGCCGGCATCGATCGCGTGCCGATATACATCGAGCGCCTTCTTTGCGATAGCGATCCGCCGCATAATGTGACCATCGCCAAGCCGGGATGCAGATATTCCTATACCAGCAAACCCGAAGCAGTTGACGATGCGCCTGTGGTGGGAACGCTGCGCTGGGTCACCATGTCCTTCGAGTTGCCGGTGTCTTCTGCGAGAATCGGCGACGCCTCGCGCAAACCCAGGCGCGACCCCATTCGCGTTACGCTTGACGAGCTTATCGCAACCGCCGAAGAGGTTGGGGAGAAAACCGGGAGGACCTATTACGCAACGGTGCTCAGGCAGGTGAAAGAGCTGGGCCTTCTCAAGCGCACGCAAGGCGGCAGCGCCATTGCCGCCGACGAGCTCTGCCTTGATGAGGTGGCAAGCCTTGTCGGTCTTGTGGGCGCGGGCAAATCGGTCCTTGCTACCATGCTCATCGTTTGCCTTGCGAAGCGCGGCTACAAGGTGGTTTCCTTGCTTAACTCGGTGTCAGACGTGATGGAGGGCGTAGTGCTCCTATGTGCGGCCGGGGTTGCCGCATCGCCTTTGGTCTCTCGAAGTCGTCGTGTCGAAAGGCTCGACGAGTTCTTCGATCACGGCGATTCCATGTTGCTCGATCCAGCCGTTTCAAAACACCTCGAAACCGTCTGCATCGTGGACGGGTTTGCCGTTGGCGATTCCGAGGCTTGCGGTTACGACAGCACACCTTGCCGTGGTTTGCGCCCTACGCGTGGCAGTGCGGATGTATGCCCTTATTGGGATGTATGCCCCTCGCAGGCGATGGCGCGCGAGTCGCTGACTTCGGAAGTTGTGGTTACGACGCCGACCGGTTTCGCCACTATGGTCGTCGGCAAGGAGCGCAAGGCGTTCTTCGAGGTGGTTCTCCAGCAGTTCGACGTGGTCTTGTTCGACGAGGCGGATCGCGTCCAAGCGCAGCTTGACAGCAGTTTCGCTCCGAGCATGAGTTTTCAGGAGCTTATCCGCAACGCCGCCGATCCAACGGCGGCGGCGATGAAAAGGCCTCCGGATGGCAAGATGCGGGACTACGATGAAGAGACCTTCTACGACTTGCGCCAAAAATCAGAGCCAGTGGCGAAGGCGTTGCTCAAATCGGTGCGAGATGAGCGCGTGGCGAAATGGGGCGTGGTGAAGGATGAGGCGTTCACGTCGCTTTCCCTGCTCAACGACTTGCGCGAACAAGGGCTTCCCGAACGGGTGCGTGACGACCTGGAGGTGCTCATCGATCCTTGCGGCTCCGAGCGGCCAAACGACGGGCGCGAGGGAACGGAAGCGATCAGAAAGAGGCTTAAGCAGGCAATCGCAACCTCTTGCGAGGGAATGGACGACGACATCCATAGCTACTCGCTGGACGAATACTTGGCGGCGCGCGGCTGCCCCGATCTTCCCGATGAGCTGCGTACAAGGCTCTCCTTTGTGTTAAAGGTGATCAGATTTGACTCCTACTTGCGCGAACTTGCCTCAGCGCAGGATTTCCTCAGCTTCAAGGACACTGATAATGGGAATCGCGCTATCGACGAGGGTTATCGGCGAAAATGCGCATGAGCCGACGCGATGGCCCATTAAAGAACTGCCGTCGATTCCAGCGACTGGCCTCAACTCGAAGAGCCTCGCGTCGGCCCCGACCAAGGCCGGCCAATGACCTAATAGGAGCATGGGCTCGAGCGCGTGGACCTAGCAACCCGCATGGTACAGCCCCCATCAGTGTTCTGTCTAGCCAGCTTTCGGTTCGGATCGTATCGCAAGCGTTGATCTGAAGGGCTGCATATGAGCGAGTTGGAGAAAGACCTCGTCTTTGCCGGCGTCGACACCCACAAAGACACCCACACCCTCTGTCTCCTCGACCACATGGGGAGAGCAATCGGGACATTCAGGTTCGCCGCGGACGCGAAGGGCTACGATGCCCTCGCCGGCAAGATAGGCGGCCCGGCAACGTGCGTCGGCGTCGGCATCGAGGGGACCGGCTCGTACGGCGCCGGCTTGACGCGAAGGCTCCTTGAGCTTGGGTACTGCGTGTATGAGGTGATGGTGCCGGGAAGGGCGAGGCGCAAGCCGGGCCGTCCGAAGAGCGATCCGGCCGACGCCGAGGTGGCGGCGCGGCAGGTTCTCGCCAGGGTCAACCTGTCGAAGCCCAAGGACCAGTCCGGATGGACGGAAGAGCTCAGGCAGCTCATGATAGCCCGCGACCGCCTCGTGCAGGCCACATCGGCCATGATAAACGCTGCGAAATCCCTGATAGTGACGGCGCCCGAGGATTTGAGAAGGTCGTTGGAGGGCCTTTCCAGGAAGAATCTCAGAAGCGCTCTCTCGACGCTCGACCCCGCCGCTGGCGGCATCATTCTGGCCCTGGGGTCCTTGGGAAAAGCCTGGGATCTCCAGGATCGGGAGGCATACGCCATCGAGGAGAGGATGAAGCGGGTTTTGGAGGCGAATGCCCCTGCCCTGCTCACCATTTACGGCTGCGGCACCGTTTCCGCCGCCGCCCTGGCCGTGGCCGGCGGGGGAAATCCCGAAAGGCTGAAAAGCGAGGCCGAGTTCGCCTCCCTATGCGGCGTCGCCCCGCTGCTGGCGAGCTCGGGCAAAACGGAACGCCATCGCTTGAACAGAGGGGGCGACAGGCGCGCCAACAGGGCGCTTTACCAGATCGCAGTGACCAGGATGTCGTATGATCAGAGGACCAAGGATTACGTCGGAAAGCGCAAGCGCGACGGAAAATCCAAGAAGGAGGCCATCAGGTGCCTCAAGCGCTACATCGCCCGCGAGGTGTTCCGGGCGTTGCGCAACCCGCTCGAAATCAAAGGGCCGTCGTGGAAGGATCTGCGCCCCGCAAGACAAGCTCTGGGCATTACCTTGGTGGAAGCGGGGAAGGCCCTCAACGTCGGATTCCAAAGGGTAAGCTACGCTGAGACCGGCCGCCTGATGAACGTTCGGTTCCTGGAAGAATACGATGCCTGGCTGAAATCTCAGGCGAAAAGAGAGAGTTGACATACATAGGAGCTTCGAGTCTGTCGACGAACTGTACAACTTTCTGCGCTTCAGTTACGCCCGCCAACAGCGCTATCTTCCGAGCTCTTTGATTGGCAACATGTTCGGAATGAAGCTTGATGGGAACGACCTGAAACTCTTCCGCCAGTTCGCGTTTGGCCGTGCGTTCATGTGCTCGCTGCCGTGGCTCGACACGGACGTTGATGGCGATCCTTTAGGCCCTCATGTGCTGCTGCTTTCCGGCTCGAGCTGGGAGCCGGGTTGCCTGCAATACCATGTGAACAAGCCCGTGGACTACCTTCTGGAAGCGGAGCCGTGGAAGGCCGCCAAGCTTGCCACCTCGGTTGTGCGGGATTTGGGCATCGAGCAGAAGGTGTCCGGCAGCGCTGCCGAGATGCGCTCCGGCAACCTTGGCATCGTGCTGTCCCAGACAATGGCGACGCTTAAGGACGAGCTTGATGCGCCAGGGGCCGGGAAGGCGCTCGTCATCGTCAACAGCTATCGCGAAGCCGAAGATGCGCGCGAACGGATTGAAACGCAGTTTCGTCGCAAGGGCCAGGCGGTCAAGGTGTGCGCTTTGGTGCGCAACAACCCTGAGCACAAGGAGCACTTCATCCCTCGAAGCGAGGTCTATCGGTTCTACGATCATCCTGCCAAGGTGCTCGTCGCCCCCGCTATGGCTATTGAGCGCGGGTTCAACATCGTCGATGCGGGCGGGCATGCCGTGTTCACCACGCTTGTATTCTCGGTGCGGCCGATGGGGACCCCGCACGACCTCGGTAGCCGTTACCGCAAGCTCAATGGCCTGATGGAAAGCGGGATCGATGACTATCCGGAAAGCGCGGGGGAGTTCGTTGCCAAGGTCAGGGGCGACTCATGGCGCCTATGGAAGACGATGGAGCGGGACGAGAACCTGCCCATGGGCGTCTGGCGCACCATGGGGAAACGGGTTCTTGCGGACGATGCCATCGCCACGCTTATGGTCACGATCGTTCAGATTTTCGGGCGTTTGGCCAGGCTTGCCGACAAGGACAGGCCGGCCCCGCATGTCTACTTCGCCGATGCCGCCTTTCGCGGCGGCGAAGATGCGAGATTCTCATTCAAAACCTTGGATGAACTCGGGTCTTACATGGAGCGGCTTATGAACGAGAGCGATCAGCCCGAGGTTGCCCGTGCTTTATATGGGCCGTTTTACGAGGCGTTCAAAAGGGGGATTCGAAATGTCTGATTCCAAGCTGCATCTTATGTCGTTCGTGCCGAAGCCGGGGGTGAGGACCACCGTGCATGTCGTGGGCCTTCCCGCACATTTGAAGGCTGCGCTTTTCAGGCTGCTGCCACCTCCGGGAGAAAACGCCTGCTTGCGCACGATGAACCTCAAGGATAACCTGCGCTGCTGGCTCGACCAGGCCGTTGAGCTGAACCCGGTTTATCCTGGAGGGGCGGACCGCGACTGGCTCGTTGCGCTTGCGCCTGTGGATCTTGGAAAGCTGTGCAGCGTCATTGCCGTCTGGGTTTCCGCGTCCTGCGATTCCGAGGCAAAGGGGTCCCCGGCGTTTCGCGAGGTGATCGAGCTGCTGCGCCTCGAGACGTTCAAGGAAGCCATCCGCGTCGAGGAGGTCAGCTTGTTCGATGAAGCAGGCAAGCCGACAAGCGGCCTTACCTTTCCGGCGTTCTCAGCGCAGGTCGCGAACGCCATCGTCGGGGACGAGTTCGTGCTTCCCAATGGCAGGGTCGAGGTTTTCAGCAGGGTGTCAAGGGGTACGAGCAGCGCTTACGAGCTGATGTCCGAGATTCATTGGCATAAGGACAGTCCTTGGGCGTTCGTTCTGCGTTTCCACGTCGAGACATTGCCTGCCGGCCGTGCGGCACGGTTGAACATGGATCTAATCGTGCGCCGCTTCATATGCGGCACATGGCAAGACAAGCTGTATATCAAGGACAACGTTAACGCTCTCGTTCGCACGGATATCGGCACGTATCGGGTAGTCCCCTACGGTTACAACGCTGAGAAGCGCTGCATCGACTGGGACGAAGGGGCGTATGCTAACTACGGGTTTCTGGGCAAGGCCGAGTTGCCCCCGATTCGGGATTACCTTGCCGATATGGTCGGATATGCCCGCGATGGGTCGTCACCCCAGATTTTGTCGCCCTTTGCGGTTTCGGCAACCTGGGCTTCCGATCCCGATGTTGCAAGCGGGGCGTCGGTCGTTGACAAGGCGATGTTCTTCGAAGCGGCGGCAACGAAACTAGATGGCATTGTAACGCCTGTTCAGCCGCTTGAATCGTTGCAAATGGCGTACCTGAGGACGGCTTTCGAGGAGCCTAAGCAGAAAGAATGGGAGCGCAACCCTGTCGAAGCTGCGGCCAAGCAGAGGCAATGGGCGCGCTCGAATAGGGCCCGGCTTGCAAAATGCACGGGTATGGACAAGGTGGTTTTCCAGCTGGTCGGCGAATCGGCGGATGCCCATATGCTTGACTTGGTCAGGCAGGAGATCGCCCGATTCCTCGGCGGTGAAGGGCTTGTGGATGGGTTCGAGGTTGTGATTGAAAGCTTGCCGGCGCCCGGCCTTTTAGATCCTTTGGGCAGTAACGAAGATTCTGCCGCGAAGGTGCGTTGGCGCATGGTTGAGCGGGCGCTGGGCGAGGTATCCGATTTGACGGCGTGCATAGTGGTTTTGCCCGGCGCAAAAAAGTACAGGGAAGGAGGAGGGGACCCCAAGCAGGCATTGCGCATCGGGTTCGCGAAAACCGGTCGTCTGACCCAGTTCCTGATGCCGGAGGATCCTAAGGATCGTGAGGATTCCCCCGACATCCGCGCATGCGTTGCCGTGCGCGATGTTATGCGACAGCTCGGGTTTGTCCCGGAACCTGCTGACAGCATGCGTGGCATCGACGTCTCGGTTCCCGTGGTGGGACTAACGGTGTACAGCGCGGGAAACGGCAAGAAGCCGGCAAACTTCCCGTACTGTGTTCGCCAAGATACCGAAAGCGGGCTTGTGAGCGTTGACTGTCCTCTGTTCGCCGAAGGAAGGTTGCCGTATTGGCGGGCTCTGCTGGAGTTCGCGCGTTTAAGCGCCGCTGAGGACTTCCCCGATTCTTGCGAGCAGGTGGGCGGCGCGGCCTTGAAGGCGATGGTCGGCGATATGGTGCGCTCCGCCTCCGATGGGCCCGAGCTTCTGCTTGTCCAGGCGCGCGGCCGCATTCGTCAGCGGGACTGGTGGCCCGGGATAAGCGACACGGGTCTTGGGCGGGGATATTTGGACTTCGGCCCCGCAGGCAACCAGGAGCTCCTTGACTTCGCCGAGAGCGAATTGCGTGTTTTGCGGCTACGTTCGGGGGCGGATGGCGAGGTGCCCGACTGGTTCACCGACGAGGCCGTCTCGCACGGGTCCGATGGTGGCGCCATGCCAAACAGGCGGGATAAGCAGGGGATTTTCAAGATGGATGGCTATATCCTCGCGTTGGCTCCCCGTCCTGGCGATGCGCAATATAAATGGTCCCCTCGTTCGTCGAAGTACGACTCCCCATATGAGCAGTATTGCGAGAAAAATCTCAACGAGTATTGCCTGCTTTCCCCGGGCGATGAGAACAAAGCGCTTGCCAACGTGAAGTACGCCGAGGCGCTGCGCGGATGCATGGTGCAGTTGTACAAGAGCGACATGAGGGTCAACCTGCCTGCGCCCCTTCATCTTGCCGATCGGATGGAGGAGTATGTCTGGGCCTGGGATAAGCGCAGGAAGCGCAAGGGGAAGGGGAGGTAGCGGCAGGGCTTTTCGCCTTTGGTGGAAGTTGGGCCCGAGACGCCGGGGCGTGCCTCGGTTTATCGGTGATGGCGTGAGGGGCCGCGCTTCAAGCCCGATGCTGGTGCCCTCGCCGCAACTCTCTCGCCCTCCCCGTACTCCGAAAGCGGGGGCAATACAAGACTGCAATCGTTGAGCGGAATGGGGTAGTCTGGCACCTGAGAACTGAAGCAGGCCCGCTGCTGCGGTACCGGTCGGTTCTCGTCACAAATCCCACGTGATGCGTCGGGGGACGCGGGGATGGGACGCATATTCGACCGAACGATCACCTGCCCAGTTGAACGCCAAGGTTGTATTGGAGCCGCCCTTCGGGGCTGCAACCTTGTCGATCATGAATAGGCGAAGCTGCATTGGAGCCGCCCGCAAGGGCTGTAGCTGCGTCTTTTCGAATCCGGGTTGGGATTGATCATCTCGTTCATGGGGGGTTTGCATTACCCCTTTCTCGGTCTGTGCAACGATTCGGGGGAATCTTGCGCTGCTCAGCTTGATTTGAACTGCGCCGCGTCGCTCAAACGTGGGGAAATCCTATATCACCTGCTGCGTTTTCGCAGTTCTCTTTCCAAAGGAGAATGTCATGGCTATTTCCACCGAGATCGTCGGGAAGACCTTTGGCCCGTTCGTGCGCGACTACACCTTCAAGGACCTTGAGATTTGCGCTCTTGGTTGCGGCGCCGGCTGGGACGGCCGCGTGGACCTTGAGTACGTCAACGAGGGCGACGCCAAGAACCCGGACCTGAAGGTTCTGCCCATCTTCGCCGTGCCGCTGACCGTCAACGAGGAGATGACAACCACCCTCGACTACGGCTTCGACTACTCCGGCTCGCTGCACTACGGTATCGACGTGCACTTCCATGCGCCGTTCAAGATGAACGACCACATCGAGACGTTCGTGACCCAGGAGGCCATCTGGGACCGCGGCAAGGGTCGCGGCTCGCTGTCCAAGCAGGTCGGCAAGTCGTACTCCGCCGACGGCACCCATCTGTGCACGGTCGACACCTACGACTGCTGCATCTATGACGGCGGTTGGGGCGGCGAGCAGCCGCCGAGGGACTCCGTGGAGTACCCCGATCGCGAGCCCGATTTCACCTACGAGGAAACCTACGGCTACAACTGGCCGCTCGTGTATCGCCTGATGGGCGACTGGCATCAGCAGCACATCGACTGGTCCTACACCGAGCAGACCGGCCTTGAGCGCCCCATCGCCCACGGCGTCAGCAGCGCCGGCGTGGCCATGCGCCACGTCATCTCGCTGCTGTTCCCGGGCCATCCCGAGGCGATGACGCGCTTCAAGTGCCGTTTCACCTCCCCGGTGCTGCCGGGCGTGCGCCTGCGCACCATCGTGTGGAAGACCGCCGAGGGCGAGGCGAAGTTCCGCATGGTCAACGCCGACGCGCCCGACTCCAAGCCGTTCCTGAACCACGGCATCGTCGAGTGGGACCCCGCTCGCGCCTAGCGGTTTTGCGCCGCAGCCGAGCGGCGGTTGGCCGAGCGGCCGATCGATGCCGGGTATGCTGATAACGAAGCGGCTCGCCCGGGCATCGGCTTCGTTTGAACGCGGGCTACGCTTGAAGCGGTAGCGACTTGAGTTTGGTTGCGGCTTGGGAAGAGCGGCCGTGAGTTGAGGATAGCTGAGACCGGGTTTCGACTGCGAACGAAATATGATTTGCAATGTGTGGCAGGGATGCGTCCCTGCCACACGTGTTTTTACCCGGCGCGTTGCCGGTAGCGCCAGGGCGTGCTATCGCGTCTGGTGCCAGCGCGCCCGTGCGTTCCTATCTCCTAATGCAAATGTCGGGCTATCGGGCGGCATCGATCCTGCCGATGAGAGAATTTGCCCACGAAATAGCGTCGCCGACGTTGAGGATTAGGTCGCCGCTTGGCAACTGGTCGGCGTAAGCGGTTTCCCATTCCGCACCTCCCGCAATAGTGGGAGGCCATGCTTGCATCTTGCGGTAAGCGAACAGCCTCATGCAGGTTTCTCGCACGTCTGAGTAATCGCCTTCGTACGCCTTGTCGAGCAGCTGCAAATCGATGAGGTCGTGAGCCCGCATGCTGCTGGGCGCGCTCACAGCGTGCAGCTTCTGGGCGATTTGGTGGCGCAGCGCCATGACGGGAATCGGGCCGAGCGGCGGAAAATCCAGGTTTTCGAGGACGGCGTTGGCGTCTTCGGGCGAAACGAAGTCGGGTTCGTCTGCGTCGCCAATCTCGTTGTGGCCTACTTCTAGGTCGACGGTCACCCAAGGCTTGCCGTTGTACAATAGCTTCACCGAGAAGGGCTGCATTACATATTGCGAGGGAACACCTTTGGGATGTGCCTGCCTCTCCTCGACCAGAGCGCCCGTGAAGCCCTCCCATCCGGCCGCCAAAGAGCCGGCGAGCTGCTCGGAGAAGTCGTCTATGGTTGAGGCCCGCGCGATGTCGAGGTCGGTCGTGAAGCGCGTAGCCCCGTCGCCCAGGCGCATCTTGATGGCGCTACCTCCCTTGACGGAGCCGTCCGGCAGCATTTGGGCGACGATCGCGTTCGCCATGATTGCTCGCTTAGCGACGAGATTCGGCTTCCCGATGAGTCTTTCGAGCGCGACGTCGAGGTTTCTCCTGCTATTCGGCCGTTTTGCTGGCATCTGCGCCCTCCAGTTCCTTCTTCAATGAACGAAATTCTTGCTTGCTTATGAAACCTTGCCTTCTGGCGGTTTCAGCTGCTGTCAGAAGGCGTTCCGGCAGCATCTTACCTTTGCATGCGAGGATGGCATCATATGCGCTTTGGCACGGGATGCCGTCGTATATCGCGCCTGGTTCGATTCCGTCCACCCATTCCACCTTGAGGCTCTCCGGCAGCGCGCGGCGGCAGCGGCGGGGGGTTGCCACGAACGTGCGGGTGGGGTTCGTGGGGGCCAGGCCGAGCATGGCGATGACGGATTCGCCGTAGAGCACGGCGCTCGGCCCGACGGACATGACCGCCCAGGCATACGTGTCGTTTTGCTCGGGGACCCACTGCGTGAGCTGGTAGAGGCCGTGGCCGACCTTCGTCACGCGCCCGCGCTTGGCGTATTGCACGAGCTCGTTGTTGGTTATGCCTGCTTCGCGAGCCTGGGCGGAGGTGATTAGGCCGTGGTTGTCGGCCGCGATGTCGAATATGTCTTCGTATTTCGTCATGGCAGGAGTATAACGAAAACATAATACATTTGACAACAACTGACTGTCGAAAAAAAGGAGAGAGGGGTCGTCTTCAAAGCGCGCGTTCCCGCCTGAGCGCCTATGACCGCGGTGCGAGTGCCGGGGAAACTTTTTATCGCGAATATGCCACGGATTGCGAGTTTTCCGAATGGCGAACGTGGCGCGGCGTGCGGCGGCTTGCGCTCGGCGTGGAAATCGCGTCGCTTGTTACATTCTGCGAGCGAAATCGGTCGGGAGGCGCTTCTTCGGCCGCCGGCAAATTCGGAAAACTCGCAATCTGGGACACGGAACGCCGTAACGTTCCCGTTCTTCCGTTTTCGGAGCGGGGTTAGCTCGGGTGTACAATGGGCGCGTTCTCGATATCGCTTGATGGAAGCGCTCGCGGAAGGATTTCGCTATGGATACGGGCATCGCTGTTGACACCGCCTCAGGCATCGCTACGGATGCCGCTATGGACCCGAAACAGGCTATGCGGCAGCGTCACACTGTGCGGAAGTTCACGTCCAAGCCGCTTTCGCCCGAGTTGATCTCGCAGCTCAACGACCGTGTTCGCGCAAACAACGAGCGCCTTGGGCTGGCGATTTCGCTGAAGGTGGGTGACGAATCGGCGCTGCCTGGCGCGCTCAAGCTGTTCTTCGCCAAAGGCGTGCGCAACTATTTCGTGCTGGCCGGTAGCGACAGGCCCGGGCTTGACGAGGACCTTGGCTACGCAAGCGCCGACTTGATGCTTTTTGCGCAGACGCTCGGGTTGAACACGTGGTGGATCGGCGGTACGTTCAACCGCAAGAGCGTCGAGCAGGCTGTGCCGGGGAAGAAGGTTATCGGCATCGTTGCCGTGGGCTTCGGCGTCACGCCGGGCGTTGCGCACAAAAGCAAGACAGCGGCCGAGGTGAGCTCGTACGAGGGCCCGGCGCCGCAGTGGTTTGCAGATGGCGTGCAGGCAGCGCTTCTTGCCCCGACGGCGCTCAACAAGCAATGCTTCCGGATCGTCGGCGAAGGCGGCAAAGTTTCCATTAGCGAAAACGGCGGCACATTCAGCGGCGCGGACATCGGCATCGTGAAGTACCACTTCGAGCTAGGCGCCGGCAACTCATTCGAGTGGGCATAGCCCGCCACCCGTGACACTTTGGGGACGTAGAGTTATCTGTCCGGGTTCGGGCGGATGAGCCTGCGCTCCCTGTGTGCGCCTTCGTGCGCCCGTCTCCTCCGCATGCGCCCCAGTCCTCCTCTCTCCTCCGCATGCGCCCCGCGTTTCTTTCTCTTCCCGTGCGGGAAAGCCTTTACCGTAATCATGTCCCAAATCGTGAGTTTTCCGAATGGTGAACGCTGCCGACCGCGTTCCCGATAACGCGCAGGGGAAGCCTTGCGCCCTTTCGTCCGCGCAACTGTTTTCGCGTTTGATTCCCGACGATCGGTGCTACGTCTCTGAGGCGTCCCCGCCGTTGTCGTCGTGCGCTCGGACCGCGAATCTCGTTCCCTTATGGTGCTGAAGCCTCCATGTGCATGCTTTTGCAGGGCGCTTCGCATTGCGTCCTTGCGCTCTCTCTCGCTCTTCCGACTCCCATCCGTGCTTGATTCCGGACACTTAATGCTACGTCCCCGAAGTGTCAGCTGAGGTGTCTTTTCCCTGGTCAGAGGATGGTTCGTATATGCGTACCTAGTTGTTTTGGCGGGTTTTGGGGATGATGCAGGGTGGATTGGAAGTTTGTGTGCGCTGCGTCGGGGGTTTGTTGCTACCGCGAGGCGCGCTGACGGGAAGGAGTGCGGAATGGGGGCGGAAAGTCGTAGCCGGGCCGGTGGGCATCGGCCTGAAACGGCGCAAAGGCGCGCACGTGCGTTGCGTTCGGGTGCGCGTCCTTGGCGGGTGGTTTGGCGTTGCGGGACGGCGGTGGCGCTGTCGTGCATTTTGGCGGCGGGCTTGGTGCCCGTGGCCGGTTTTGCGCAGGGTTCGGAAACCATCGCCGCGGCACGTGAGAACTTGCGGGCGAACGCTTCCGGTGCGGCC
>OLNT01001356.1_pt1 | contig 13620 bp, 10 predicted proteins | sample 1672641 | NCBI WGS metagenome assembly OLNT01 (sample SAMEA3136708, study PRJEB25190) | human gut metagenome
TCTCGCATTCTGTTGAATGTAATGCAGTGCAAAGAGAATTAATGTTACATATATCCGATTCACAAATAGCATAATGTAAATCAAATACCAAGTCATATTATAACAGTTTTATAAGACTGTTTCTATCTGACTTGCACTGATGATACACTATAGTATATCGGTTAGTCAAGCCAAATGTTATTGATTTTTTTTATCATTAATTCAATATGCAATATCTGCCGTTCACATTCCTCTTAATACAGCGCAAATTGAGTTTCTTCTTCATATTCTCTGGCTCTTTCTACAGCTCTCTTGTCAATATCCGAAGTAATCTGATTTTTCCTGCTTATACATCCGCCTATATTTTTCTGTAATTTTCTGCATTATCTCCCATTTATTTTCCATATCCTCAACAAGCTTAAACTGTGTACGACATCGATCCAGATTATGGTTTTCCCTGTGAATCTTAAAATAATGATCTCCTTCAAGATAATCAGTAAGAAAGCGCATACCACATTCAAAAGTCATCACTTTCGCTCCAAACGGGAGCAACTCCATTTCTTTTGAAGTGAGTTTTCCGTTACATCCTTTCAGAAATCCTCTTAAATAGATTTCATATAAATTCATATCACAGGATACTTTGGTCAAATCAATCTCATCTTCTGCTGCTGTACTGGCTCCAAAACGAATAGAATCTCCAAAATCGTTCATAGCCAGTCCTGGCATAATCGTATCAAGATCAATTACACAGAGTCCTTTTCCTGTCTTATCGTCAATCATAACATTATTTAACTTTGTATCATTGTGTGTTACACGAAGCGGAATTTCACCTTTTCGAATCAAAGTGTCAAAAACTGTTGTCAACTTTTCATGTTCCAAGACAAACTCAATTTCCTTTTTTACACTTGCTTTTCGTCCACAGATATCTTTTTCTACTGCATTTTGAAATGCAAGAAATCTGGCTTTTGTATCATGAAATCCTCTGATGGTGTCATGCAGAGATTCTGCCGGATAGTCTGATAGTAACCCCTGAAACTTTCCAAACGCTACAGCACTTTCATAAAAGTCTTCAGGTTTTTCCACCTTGTCATAGCTGGTAGCATCTGTAATATAAATGTATGATCGCCAGTATTCGCCCTGGGAATCTATCACGTATTTTTTTCCGTTTTTAGCAGGAATAAGATTTAACGTTTCCCTTTCAGGATCCCCGCCCATTTCCACAATTTTTTTCTTTAAATGTTCTGTAACTCCTATGACATTTTCCATTAGTTCAACAGGTTTTTCAAAAATTTCCCTGTTCATCCTCTGTAAAATCACATTTAATGAACCCATGTATCCGATTTCATATTTCAGTAAAAATGTGTCATTAATATGGCCACTCCCATATGGTTTTATAAAGACCAATTTTCCTTCATATTGAAATTCATTAATAACTTCTTCTAACTCTTCTTTGGAAATTTTATTCATTTTTAGTCCTTCCATAAGTGCTGAGGATATATACCTTCATCTTTCAATTTCTCAATTGCATTCATTACCAGTGGTTTATCTTCTCTGTAAGTCACGCCATACCATTTATCTTCTGATTCCAGTACTGTAACTATGGCCTTTTCAGATTCGATCAGTTCACTTACAACTGATGGAAGAAAATATTCACATTTCATAGGATTTTCTTGAAGACCTTTTTCCAGAAAAGCAGGAAATCCTTTTTTTATTTCCTGTAAAATACTTTCTGTAAAGCCCCACATGTTCATAGACACCAGTGTCTCTCCATCCAGTTCTTCCCATGTCTGGCCCTTATCCTCTGTAAAGACAATTCCGGTTTTCCGCTTTTCAATCTGTGTTCTTTCCACAATTTGTACCAGTTTTCCTTCCTGATTAACCGTACAGATTCCTCTGGAAACATCCCCATTATCTGTCACCGTATTTTTCAGACGATATCCCACCATTGTATATGAATATTTTTCTGTATCTTCATGTGTTGTAAGAAAATTATAAATAACAGAAAACGCATGATATCCATAATAATCATCTGCGTTAATTACTGCAAACGGACCATCTATTTTATCAGCCGCGCTAAGCACTGCATGAGCAGTTCCCCACGGTTTTTTTCTCCCATCTGGAACCTGATAATTTTCAGGAATGTTCGAAAGTTCCTGAAATGCATAGGCAACATCCATAAATTTGCTTATTCTGTTTCCGATCACTTCTTTAAATTCTTCTTCATTGTCTTTTTTTATAATGAATACAACCTTTTCAAATCCTGCTCTTCTCGCGTCATAGATAGAAAAATCTATAATGATGTGCCCTTCCCTATCTATAGGATCAATCTGTTTTAACCCCCCATATCGACTTCCCATTCCTGCTGCCATAATCACTAAAACTGGTCTCTTCATAAAGCTGTCATTCCTTTCTCTTCCCACTGATGTCCTGCATTATTTTCTGCCCGTTTTCTGTAAACATACCTTATTCTGTCCTTCTTTAAAAAAGAATCTGCTAATCTGGCCGTTATATCTGACGATTACATTTCCTTCTTTTAATGCACTGATTTTAATATAGTACACTTTTCCATTTTTCCAGCTAAAATCAACCGTGTATCCTCCTCTTGCCTTAATCCCTTTAATCTGTCCTCTTTTCCATTGTTCCGGTATTGCAGGTAATAATTCGATGTCATTGTTCTGACTCTGTAAAAGCATTTCAGATATAGCTGCTGCAAACCCAAAATTCCCGTCAATCTGAAACGGAGGATGTGCACAGAACAAATTAGGATAAATTCCTCCGCCGGACATATCCACTTCTGTTGTATGAGTAAGATTGACCTGATTTTTTAAAAGTTCAAATGCTTTCTCTCCATTTTTAAGTCTGGCCCAAAGACTTGCTTTCCAAACCATACACCATCCGGTTCCCTGACTTCCTCTGCGGTTTAAGGATATTTCACACGCTTTTTTCAACTCCTGGTCTGTCTCCTTTATAACATTTCCAGGATATAAACCGTACAAATGAGATACATGTCTATGATGAATATCTGTTTCCCTGTAATCTCTGTACCATTCCTGAAGCTGTCCATCATGACCGATTTTAAAAGGCGGCAGCTTCTTCAATGCAAACTCAGTTTCTTTCTCCAACACATCAACTTTAAGAATTTTACATATCTGAAGGTACGTCGCAAACAATTCCTTTAATATGGAAATATCCATAGTAGAAGCAAAAGTTACGCTGTGTTTTTCTCCTTTCCTATCTAAAAAGCAATTCTCAGGAGAAGTGGACGGACAAGTGACAAGATAACCATCATATTCCGTTAAATATCCAAGATAAAAACGAACGGCTTCCCGTATTACCGGGTATGCCCTGTCTTTCAGAAAATCCCCATCTAACGTATAGCAATAATGTTCCCACATATGCCTGCAAAGCCACGCTGAACTCATTGGCCACAAAGCATACTGGCACGGACTGCCATCCTGTGCATATTTCCCAACCGGATCAGAATTCCCCCATATATCTATATTGTGATGACTAACCCAGCCCTCAAGACCATATAGTTTTTGCGCTGTAATTTTTCCCTTTTTAACGGTTCTGTCAATCAGTTCAAAAAGCGCAGTATGGCAGTCACCAAGATTACAACTTTCAGCCATCCAGTAATTCATTTCTGTATTGATATTGACTGTGTAATTTGAGCTCCAGGGCGCTCTCATCTGATTATTCCAGATTCCCTGTAAGTTTGCAGCCTGTGTCCCCGGTTTCGAAGAACAGATCATGAGATATCGGGCATAATGAAATAATAAAGTGGCAAACTCCGAAGTATTTTCACCCTTTTCAAAGGCTTTCATTTGTTGAATTGTGTCTGTCTTCTCAAAATAATCATCAGATTCCCCCATGTGAAGATCTAATCTGTCAAAAAACGAATGGTATGTCTCCAGGTGGTTCTGTTTTAATTGCTTATACCCCTTATACTCAGCACACTTCAATATATCGCTCATAAATTCTATAATATTATCGCAACCATCAAAATCTGTCTTTCCGGTCAGAATAATATAAAAATCATCACCGGTTCTAATGGTCAGACCATTTTCATTTTTTTCTATAGTACCTGATTTCAGAACTGGTTTCAGCATAATTCCAAATTTAATCCCTGAGTTTTCTTTATACCGGATTGGTTCTTCGCATTGATAATAATTGGGAGCTGCATAAACCGGAGCATTTGCCTCGAATACCAGCATATTTTCACTTTTTCTCCAGACGCAGGGCATCTGGCTTCTTAATGAAACATGTACTTTTACTTCTGAATCACTGTCTGTTGATATTTTCATCACCAGAACATTATCAGACATACTAACAAATGTTTCTTTCTGATAAGTTACCCCGCCCTCAATCCAGTGTACTGTATGTAAAGCATCATTTAGTGACAGTTCCCGTTTATACTCCATTATCTCATTGTTTCCATTTTCTGTCATCATCTGTACATCAACAGTTCCCACAGGAAGATATGCTGCTGTCCAGTCTCTTAGAATATGGGATTTTGCATATTCTTCCGCCTCATTGTATCTGCTTTCAAATACCAGTTTTCTGATATGATTCCAGTCAGGAAGATCAGGATACGGTTCTGACTGCTTCTGACTGCCAGACCACAAAGTATCCAGATTTAACTCTATTGTCTCCTGTCTGGTGCCTCCCGAAACCATGGCTCCAATCTCACCATTTCCCAGAGGAAGCGATTCAATCCACTCTTTTGCCGGTTCCCTGTAGTTTAATTTCCACTGCATATATTCTGTCTCTTCCTTTATTTTATACTATTTTCGATTCATCCATTTCCCACTGGTAAAATCAGGTATAGCAATTGGCTGTCCTCCCATAGAAATAGATTCTTCTGCAAGTACAGATATACTCATCCATGTTGCCATATCATAAACATCTATTACAGCTTCTGAATTTTCCTGAACACATTTGATAAAATCTGAAAATACAAGAAAATCCATTCCATCATGTCCTTTTTTTACTCCGGCATCCAGATATTTTTTCCATACAGGATGTTCATATTTATCTCTGTATTCCTCGACATTTCCCCAATGTTTTTTCCACTCAAAATGATCTTCTGCTGATTTCTCTCCATCAAGGAAAATAGAACGGTTATCTTCCGTATACATTCCTTTTGTTCCCTGAACCGTAAATCCTCTGGAATAATATCTTGGCAATGTGGTATCCAGAGTCAATAAAATTGTTTCCCCATTACTGCATTTAATAATTGTATTAACAATATCTCCCTGATTAAATGTTGTATTTGATAATACCTCATCATCTGCCTTCTTCTCTTTGATATATTCCTTTAAACCAGCTGCCTTTGAAGAAACAGAAGTTAAAGAAAGGAGTCTGTTACCTCTGTTAATATGAAGTATTTTTGCAATAGGGCCTAATTCATGTGTCGGATAATTTTCTGTATTGCGATGAATGTAATTGGAAAGGCGATAATGTCTGTTTTCCTTTCCAAATGCAACTTCTTCTCTCAGGTCATGACGATAACCCCCTTCACAATGAACAATTTCGCCAAGCACTCCCTGTTCTGCCATGTTTAATACCATCATTTCGTCTCTGCCATACAGACAGTTTTCCAGAAACATAACAGGCACTTTTGTTTCTTCATATGTTTCAATTAATTTCCAGCATTCACGCAATGAATATGCTCCACCTACTTCACATCCCACATATTTTCCTGCTTTCATTGCTTCAATACACATCTCTACATGCATATCCCAGGATGCACAGATGATAACTGCATCTACATCCGGCATCTGCAGTACTTCTTTATAATCTGTCACCATTTTAGGAGTGTTTCTTCCACTCTTTTCAATCACTTTCGCAGCTTCCTGACATCGGTCTTCATATTTATCGCATACTACAACAAACTCTGCATCCGGATGCTCTAAATATGCAGTTTCCAGAAGTCCTTTCCCTCTGGCTCCAAGACCAATCATTCCTATTCTGACTTTATTTCCCATAATATTTTTCCTCCAAATATCAAATGTTTTTATGTCTTATCCTTTTATTCCCTGTAAAGCGATTCCTTCAATAAACTGCTTCTGGAAAAGAGCAAATAATATAAGTAATGGAAGGACTGCAAGAACCGCACCTGCCATCATAACCGGATAATCTGTTGCATACTGTCCCTGAAGATAGGATAATCCGGCTGAAAGGGTCATTTTTTCCGGTGATGTGTTAACAATCATCGGCCACATCAAATCATTCCAGGCACTTCTTAAAGTAAGAATAGCAAGAGCTACCAAACCTGGCTTTACAAGAGGAAACATAATTCTTGAAAAAATCATAAAATGATTGCAACCGTCAATTCTTGCCGCATCTTCCAGTTCGTTCGGAAGTGCCATAAAAAACTGTCTCATCAGAAATGTTCCAAAAGCACTGAACAATCCTGGTATAAATAACGCCGGTATTGTGTTTAACAATCCCATTTTCTGTATCATCAGATACTGTGGCAGGATAAAAAAGGATGATGGAACCATCAGTACAGCAAGCAATGTTCCAAAAATAATATTTCTTCCTGGAAATTTGATTCTTCCAAATGCATATGCTGCCATAGAGCAGAGGATTAACTGTACTACTACGATGACAGTGGCCGTAACAGCTGTATTTAAATACATTTTTGCAAATGGAATCTTTGTAAACACTGCCGCATAATTTGAGAATAACGGTTTTTCCGGAAATATCTTTAACGGAATACAAATTGACTCTGCCTGTGTCTTTAATGATGTAAGGATCATCCATACAAATGGCAGTAGCGTTACTATCATACAAAGAATCAAAATTATAAATACAATTACATGACCCCAGTTTACTTTTTTCGACTTCATAAGAGTTCCTCCTATTCGTAATTAACCCATTTTTTCTGAAGTTTCATCTGTAATGCAGTAATGAGCATAATGATCAAAAACAGAAATACTGCAAGTGCTGATGCATATCCTTTCTTTGAGAACTCAAATGCATTCTTATAAAAATAAACTACCATACTTTGTGACGATTCCATTGCAAGACCTGTTTTCTGTATCATCATATAAATGGTATCAAATGTCTGGAAAGTTGAGATCAATGTGGTTACTAACACAAAAAACAATGTAGGTGTTATTAATGGTAATGTAATACTAAAGAACTGTCTGATTCCACTGGCACCATCCATTGATGCAGCTTCATAATAACTTCTGGATATTCCCTGAATTCCAGCCAGCAGAATAATCATATTATAACCAACACTGCTCCATACACTTACAATGCAGATTGCAATCCAGGCTAATTGGGGATTACTTAAGAACTGCACCGAATCCATTCCAAATATATTTAAAATGTAATTGATAATACCATAATCACTATTAAACATCCATCTCCAAATCATAGCAACTGCAGCACTCATTGTAATCGCAGGTATGAAATACACTACTCTGAAAAAAGATTTGCCTTTAATCTTCATATTTAAAAATACGGCCAGAAGTAAAGACAAAATAATTACTGATGGCACAATCACAAGAACATATCTCATGGTATTAAATAGTGCATGCCACATTGTTGAATCGTGAAACATTTGTATGTAATTTTCCAATCCGACCCATTTAGTTTTATTAAAAGCACCAACCTCATGAAAACTGTCATAAAACACTTTAAAAATAGGGTAAAAATAGAACACTCCAAGACCTAAAACCAATGGTAAAATCATGGTATAGCCGGATATATAGTCCATTTTTTTCCGTTTACTGATTGCCTTCATATACCACTTCCCCTTTCGCATTTTATTAAGAAAGGCACTTGCTGACAACGCAAATGCCTTTCCATTTTATCCAATCCTTATTCACTGGCTAAAACTTCGTTCATCTTTTCTGCAAGAGTATCACAGGCATCTTTTACATCTACCTGAAAATTATATGCTTTCTTAAGTTCTTCTGCCTGATATTGTTCCCACTCTGCTGTATTTTTGGATACAGGATATGGATAGGAATATTCCTTTGATGCTGTAACAAATGTAGAAAGATTATAGGCTTTATTCTTATCTACCCAAATATCAGCAGTTCCTTCATAGGCTGGAATTGCAGCTCCCATTTCAGCAGAAAGTTTATTTGCCTCTTCACCTGATAAAAACTCAACCCATTTCCATGCTGCTTCCGGATTTTTCGTATCTTTATAAATACAATTTCCAAGACCATGAATTACTGTGGCCTGTTTTCCATTAATAGATGGAACAGGGGCAACATCAATATCGTCTTTAATATCTGAATCAAGAACCTGACTCAGAAACCATGATCCGCACCAGTACATTCCAAGTCTTCCGGATAAGAACTGTACATTTCCCTGGGTCTCTTCCATAGATGCCTCTGATGGGCTTACTCCATCTTTCATCAGATCTACCCAACACTGTACACCTGCCTGAGTTGCTTCTGTGTCATAACCAGACGTTTTCTTATCCTCAGATACAATAGTTCCTCCATTGGCAAAAATGGTGTTATAAATACCTATCTGTGTATCATATCCGGCAGAAATTCCGTATACACTTCCATCACTCCTGGTTAACTGTTTTGCAATGTCTGCCATGTCATCCCATGTCCAGTCATCTGTTGGATATGGAACTCCTGCTTCATCAAAAATCTTTTTATTGTACCATACACCGATCGTGTCAAAATCTTTCGGAATTGCATACTGTTTTCCATCAACATTATAAAGTTCAACCAATGCCTCCGGATACTTTCCTGTATCAATATTATCTTCTTTAATACGGTCACTGATATCCATCAGAACATCTCCGTCCGCATATTTCATGATGTTTGGACCGTTCATCCAAAATACATCTGCAATACTTCCGCCAGTTGCTCCTGCCTCAAGTTTTGTCCAGTATTCATCCCATGAACTCGGTTCCAACGTAACTTTCACATCCGGATACTGCTCATTAAACTTCTCTATGCATTTTTCAAAGTATGGTTGCTGGGCTGTATCCCAGAATGCATATCTTATCTCTCCCGAAATTTCTTCTTTTCCGTCTGTTTTTTCTTTCTCTTTAGATGATCCACATCCGGCCATGCTCCCAAGTGCTATCACACAGCTCAGCCCCAATGCTCCCGCTTTTTTCAACTTCATTTTGTCACCCTCCTTTATTTGGTAGATTTATCATAATCGAATTTCAGACAAATCTCCATTCACTTCATTGCCATTAATCTGTACATTATTTCCTTTTTCTTATAAAAAAGGGCGAAAGATGCATCTATCTCAAGAATCCATCTTCCACCACTTTTTTCTTGCACAATATTTACTTTTTTCTTTTGATTTATTTACTTTTTAATGAGTCCACAATCTCATCTTCTGAAATATCTCCTGACAGATATCTGAAAATATTGGCTTCAAAATCTTCTCTTTGTTCAAAATCCCAGTCATTTCCAGGAAGTTCCCTGACAATATCCGCTTTCTTCAATTTAGCATATGCTTCATATATAACATCGTTTTGTCCCGAAAGATCAGCTATATTTACGTTCGGATTCGAAGGTATCTGACCAGTTTTTTTCCATATTTTCGTCTGCACCTTTTCACTGAGCATATATTTCAGAAAACGTATACAAGCTTCTTTTTGTTTTGTATCACTGGAACTTCCAATAAAATATCCGGGATACGCAGATACCATCGCCACATCTTTATTATTTTTGTCCGGAAACATTGCATATTCCATTTTTAATTTAGGATTTATCTTCTGTTCACTGGCTATACCACCGGCATAAATTGCCGAATGCCCTACATTAAAACTTCTTAATCTATCCCTGTATGTATAATTTTTTTCCACATCAGCATAATCTTTAATTTCATTTAATAATTTCAACGCCTCCGAAATACTTTTCTCATCAGAATCAGTACCTCCAATATATGACTGCATCATACATTCAATTGTGTTATAATCCAGATGCATGGAAACCGTATCCAGTTTCTCCTGCTCTGCCCATTGTTTTATCTTCTTACAACATTCCAGAAATTCTTTCCAGTTTTCCGGCGTTTTCTGTATCTTTGCATTTTCAAATATCTGTTTATTATACCAGTAACCACCTGTATTCAGAACATCTGTAACCGTATAGAGTTTTCCATCTGCAGTTTTCCATTTCATCAGAGTTTCCGGAGCAATCATACTCTGAAATTCTTTATCCTTTTCTATATAAGGCATAATATCAATCACATATCCCTGAGTAACCATAAAAGAATATAATGTATCGATTCCTGTTTCGCCGATATAAATGAGATTTGGCAATTTTCCTACAGAAATCATTTCTTTTACTTTTGATGTTACATTTTCCGGCGAAGGCATGGATATCAGTTTCAGAGAAATGTCCGGATTATCTTTTTCGAATTCACTATATATTTCCCTCATGGCCTGATTATCTTCTTCCATTGTTCCCCAGCCATGTAAAAGAACAATACTGATTTCATCTGACTGTGACAATGTTCCACATCCTGATAAACACATCAGCAACATCAGAAGAAGTATCAGACATTTTTTCATAACGATTTACCTCCGGTAAAGTTTCTCATACTCCTTCGGGGAATATCCTGTATATTTTTTAAAAACACGTGAAAAATATGCCGTATCTTCCCATCCTATACTGTCTGCTATTTCATAAACTCTCATCTTTCCGTCTTCAATATATTTCCTGGCAATTTCAATTTTTTTCCGATTAATCGTTTCGAACAGTTTCTCGCCTGTCCGTTCCTTATATATTCTGCTGATGTAACATCTGTTTGCATGTACCGCATCCGCAATCAGATCCAGGCTTATTTTCTTCGTATAATTTTTCTCTATAAATTTGTTAATGGAATCAATCAGTTCATCCGCAGTCTGAATTTTTTTATTTTTCTTTCTGACAAATGATAGCATCATACTTTCCAGACAATCTTCAATCTCAATAATCCGTTTTGTTTCAAGAATCAGATTGATAGCATCTTCCTGTTCCATATCGAATCCGGTTACTTCATCATCTCCATATTCAATATACAATCTGTGACACTCGGAAATAAACAGAATAGCGGCACTTCGTATATACGAGTCTGAGTAATCTCTGATAGCCGAACGTAATTTCTGCATTTCTTCCATGCATACATTCTCATCCCCACTCTGCATACAACTTATAATATTACAGACAATTTTGTTCAATTCATTATCATTCAGTTTGTTTTTCTGTCCTGCATATACTTCTGTTCTGTTCTTCTCTGAACGATTATCTTTCTTCAATTCTTCAGAAATTTCTTCCAATGCTTTAGGAAGATCTTCAAACAAATTACTCTTTATCACATATCTTTTCACCTGAAATACAATCGCCTGTTGAGCATATTTAAAATCTTCATATGCCGTAAGCAGCACAACTACTATATCCGGATAATTCTCATGTATCCACTGCGCAGCCTCCATCCCTGTCATAAGCGGCATTTGTATATCCAGTATTACGATATCCGGTTTGTATTTTTCTACAGCATTTACTACTTCTTTCCCATTTTTTAATGCTTCTGCAAGATGACATCCCAGTTCATCCCACGGAATCATTTCTTTTAATGCTTCTCTTATAAATGGTTCATCATCTGCTACTATAACCTTCCACATATTAATTCCCTTCCCGCTAAATTCCTATTCAAGCATATATCCGCAATTGAAACAGGGGATACCTGATTCGGTTAAACTGTTCTATCCTTTCTCATAGGAAGACAGACCGTAACTATTGTTCCTTTTCCAATCTCGCTCTGGAATAATACGCCATATTTATCACCATAAAGATTACGTATCAGTCTCTGAATGTTCATGACACCTACTCGAGGATTCTTATTATCTTTCCTGTCATCCATTTCATTCACATTAAATCCTACGCCATCGTCTTCTACAACAATATTTATAGAATCTTCAGAAGCTTCTCTGATTGCTACCCTGATTCTGCCTTCTGTTCCCTTTGGCTCCAGTCCATGGATGACCGCATTCTCTACTATCGGTTCTATACAGAGTCTGGGGACATAACATTCCTTTATCTCATCAGACTCCCATTCAATATTATAGGTAATGATATCCTTAAATCTTTCACTCTGAAGGTATAAGTAAAATCCGGCTATTTCCATTTCTTCTTTTAACTTTATCTCAACCTCATTTCTTCTGAACAATTTTCCTCTCATTAATCCTGCAAAAGATGTTACCGTCTGATATAATTCTTCATCGCGGTGTTTTTTTACCTTAATAGCAATCATTGTCAGTACATTAAACATAAAATGTGGATTTATCTGAGCTTGCAGATACTGAAGCCGCGCTTCTTTCACAAGTAATTGTGTTTCGTATACTTCTTTGATCAGAGTTTCAATTCTCACTGTCATTTCATTAAAAGAGTCGCTGATCTGCTGAAACTCTAAAATATTGTAATTCTCCAGCTTTGTTTCAAAGTCTCCCGTTCCAACCTGTTCAATTTTTTTTACAATTCTCTGTAACGGATAAGTAACCCTCCTTGAATAATACAATGCTGAAACTACTACTGCAATAAACATAGATACAGCAATTGCCCAGGCCAGCTGAAATCCCGGTCTAATATCCAGATATAATTTACTTTTTGGTATTATTATGTAAGTAGATAAACCAAAACTGTCCTGATTTTTTTTATACAGGTATTTTTTATGATCTTTTTTTATTTCTCCGTCCAGATTAATCAGCTCATCTTTTAAAATTCCATTTAATCCTGTTCCCCCTATTTCAGTCCCATCATTCGTCTGTATTGACCAGTAATATGTCTGATATTTTTCCAGTTTGGAAAAGATCTTGTTGATATTTTCCATATCAAATATTGCAACACAATATCCCATACGTTCCATGTCATCATCATAAACAGAAAAATAACACTCTATTTCCTGACCGTTTTTTCTGTAATAGAACATTTTGTCCTGGTCTCTGTATCTTTTAATTCCATCAATTATACGTGTATTCTTTATATTATCTGCCGATTGTGTCTCCGGATAAAAATGAATCCCTTTATACTCCATATTTTTAGAAAATACATAATAGTCACTTACAATCGGAAATGTATCCGACACCATATTCTGATTGGAAAAAAGGTTGATTCCCTGTTTCATTACTTTCTCAATTCCCTCTGTCGAACCGGAACGGAAAAATAATTCATATTTTCATTTTCACTCAGATATATCACTGATCTTTCCCAGAACAGCAGATGATTTGTAAACTGCTTTTCCACACTTTCCATATAGAAATCCATATCTTCGCGCAATGCAATTGAAGACCACTGGAATATGATAACGGATAATCCTCCACCAACCAGAAGCATTGTCATAATACTGGTCCACACAAGCATATTCACCATTTCAGACCGAATTGTCTTTTTATTCTTTACTTTCATATATTAAAATTTCCTGTTATCTGGAGTATTTTTACTATAATTTTATCATAAGTGTCAGATTATATCCAGCACTATATGCAGAAGATATCCATCTTTCAACTGTCTTAATGTTACTGTTCACTCGGGAGTTTGACACATTGAAATGCAAAAAAGTACCTCAAATCCTTGAAATAGGCTTATTTTTTTGTCAAAATTCTCTAGTAGATATGGGGATTACTCCCCATACCCCTACGCAAAACCGTACGTGCGC
>OLNT01001370.1_pt1 | contig 13530 bp, 9 predicted proteins | sample 1672641 | NCBI WGS metagenome assembly OLNT01 (sample SAMEA3136708, study PRJEB25190) | human gut metagenome
TTATCTCGGACGGCGTGTTCCCCAGTGCCGACGAAGCAAAGGTGTACCTGACCGGCCTTGCCGAGACGGTGCCCAGCATTTCCAATGTGAAGGCCTATGCCCAGATCGTGCAGGAAAAGTATCTGGTGCGCCAGCTGATGGGCGTTGCCAAGGACATTCTGCAGGATGCGGGCGATGAGCCGGACGCTGACCTGCTGCTGGAAAACGCCGAGCAGCGCATCTACGAGATCCGCTCCGGACGGGATTCCAGCGCCCTGACCCCGCTTTCCTCCAGCATGGTGGAGACCCTGACCAACCTGCAGAAGATCAGCGGCCCGGATGCGGATAAGTACAAGGGCATCCCCACCGGTTTCCGCCTGCTGGATACCGTGCTTACCGGCCTTGGCCGCGGCGATCTTCTTCGCCTTCTCGCGCGCCGCCAGCTGCTCGGGGCTCACCACGGTCATGGGGGCCTTCTCCGCCAGCTGGTAGAACATGCCGCCGAAGTCGATGGCGATGTCGCTGATGGCCACGTCGAACAGGTCGTGGATCTCGTTCTCGCAGACGAAGGCCTCCAGGTACAGGTCGGTGATGGAGGGCACCACGTCCGTCTGCTTCACGCCGCTCACGTTGAAGTTGGCGAGATGCCCGTCCTTCATGTAGGAGTAGACGAGATCGATGCCCTCCTCGGTGTTCACCGCGAGGATCTGCACGTAGCGCCAGCCCTCGGCATGGCGCGCGGCGGCCAAGTCGTGCACGCCGGCCAGCGGCAGCTCCTCGAAGGTCTGCTCAAAGGTCGTCATTTCTCACGCTCCCTTCTTGGCAGCGGCCAGGGCCGCCGACTTCTCGTCGAGCTTCGCCACGCCGGCCACCACGGCGTCGATGATCTGCTCCGGGCGCACGGCGCAGCCCGGGGCGTACACATCGACGGGGATGGCCTTGTCCACGCCGCCGATGACGTTGTAGCAGTCGTGGAAGACCCCGCCGGTGCAGGCGCAGATGCCGCAGGCCACGACCACCTTGGGCTCGAGCATCTGGTCGTAGATCTCGCGGACGACGCCGATGTTCTGCTCGTTCACGCTGCCGGTGACGAGGAAGATGTCGGCGTGCTTGGGATTGCCCGTGTTCACCACGCCGAACCGCTCGCCGTCGAAGCCGGGGCACAGCGTCGCTAAGACCTCGATGTCGCAGCCGTTGCAGCTGGAGCCGTCGTAGTGGATGACCCAGGGCGATTTCGATGCGAATGCCATGTGCCTACCTCCTTACAGAAACGCGAGGAACGCGACGTTCACGCCGCCGGCGATAAGGGCCACGAGCCACGCCGACTTGAACATGAACTGCCACTTCACACGCGCGAAGTTGTTGTCGATCCAGATCTCCAGGAAGTACACCAGAAGCACGATGACGATGGCGACCAGAACGGAGACGGGGTTCGCCCACAGGAAGAACATGCCGATCCAGCCGAGGAAGAGCACGTTCTCGCACCAGTGCATGATCTCCACCATGCCAAGCGTCGGCCCGCTCATCTCGGTGGTCATGCCGCGCACGATCTCCTGGTGGGCGTGATGCGACATGGACAGATCGAAGGGCGACTTGCGCAGCTTGATGGTGAGGATGAAGAGCACGCCCAAGAACACGAGCCAAATGGTGCAGATGATCGGGTGGTTGAGCTGGAACACCTCGGCCACGTCGAAGGAGCCCGAGGCCTGGAAGAAGGCCACGGCCATGAGCAGCACCATGGGCTCGTAGCTCATCACCTGCAGCGTCTCGCGGGCCGCGCCCACCTCGGCGTAGGGGCTGCGCGTGGAGTAGGCGGCCATGATGAAGAACAGGCTCGACAGCGTGATGACGAACACGCACAGAAGCAGGTTGCCGCCGGAGTAGAAGATGCCGCCGGCGATGAGCGCGAACAGCAGCGCGCAGGCCACGTAGACGCCTTCCACGGAGTTGACGGAGACGCGCTCCTTCTCGAAGAGCTTGCGCACGTCGTAGTAGGGCTGCAGAAGCGGCGGCCCCACGCGGCCCTGCATGCGGGCCGAGATGATGCGGTCGAGACCGGCCAGGAGGCACCCGATGACGGGGCCCGCCACGGCGAACAGGAGGGTGCCGATGAGTGTCGTAAGCAAAGTCATGAGATCACACCCTTCCTAAAAGCCCATCGGGCCCGCGATGATGGCGACGACGAACGCGGCGGCCATGATGAGCGTGTTGAACGCCACGCCGACCGGCGCGATGCGGGCCTCGCCGAACACGGATTCCATGTACCAGTTGCGCGTCGTGGCCTCAGTGGTGCCCGACAGCGAGTTCTGGAAGGCGCGGGAGTCGTTGTCGCGGCTGATGCCGGCCAGATAGACGTTCGCCCGACGCGATTTCTGCTTGGTTCCAAGGCCGGCGAACAGCACGGCCACCACGATAACGGTGCAGATGGAGGCGAGCCACAGGTTGTCCGTGGCGATATCCTGGCCGAGCATGCCGTAGACGCTGGCCACGTAGGGCTCGACGAGGGTGCCGGAGACGAGCGGCAGGAACACGCAGGCCAGCACGAGCAGGCAGGCCATAAGAAGCAGCGCCGCCCATTCCGTCGGCTTCACCGTGATCTCCACGTTCTCCGGCTCGCCGGCGATGCCGGAGAGCTTGCCGAGCCACTTGGCCCAGAACATGAACGTGGCGGCGCTGCCGAAGGCCAGAATGATGATGAGGGCGACCTGGCGGGTGTCCACGAAGGACACGAGCGTGGCCCATTTGGCGAGCAGCATGCCGAAGGGCGCGATGAACATGCACATGATGCCGAGCATCATGAAGCGGGCCAGGCGCGGCATGCGGTCGAACAGAAGGTCCATGGACTCGATGTCGCGGCTGCCGATATGGTGCTCGGCGGTGCCGACGCACAGGAACAGAAGCGACTTCGCGATAGCATGGAACAGGATGAGGAAGCACGCGGCCCATACCGCCTCGGCGGTGCCCACGCCGGCGCAGGCCGTGATGAGGCCCAAGTTGGCGATGGTGGAATAGGCCAGCACGCGCTTGGCGTTGGACTGCGAGATGGCCATGAACGAGCACAGCGCGAAGGTGATGCCGCCCACGAGCATGACCATGACCGCCGGCGCCGGCGACACGTGGAGCACGGGCGCCAGCTTCACCAGCAGAAAGACGCCGGCCTTCACCATGGTGGAAGAGTGCAACAGCGCCGAGGTGGGCGTGGGGGCCACCATGGCGCCCAGAAGCCAGGTCTGGAACGGCATCTGCGCCGCCTTGGTGATGCCCGCGAAGGCCAGAGCGGTGACGGCCAAGGTGGTCAGGGCCGGGTTGTTCTGGCCGATGACGAGGAACTCGTAGAACGAGAAGGTGCCCACCGTGAGCGCGCAGCACCACAGCGCCACGAGGAACCCGAGGCCGCCGGCCAGGTTCATGATGATCTGGCGGAAGGCGTTGGCGATAGCCTCCTCGGTGCGGGTGTAGCCGATGAGGAGGAACGAGCAGAGCGTTGTCACTTCCCAGCCGGTGAACATCCACTCCATATTGTTGGAGAACACGATGACGTACATGGCGGAGAGGAACACGAACATCAGCGCGAAGAACATCGGGCGGCGATCCGGCGCCCCTTCAGGCTCGTGGGCCTGGAAATCCTCCATGTAACCCAGAGCGTAGATGCAGATACCGCTTCCCACCACGCCGATGATGAAGGTCATCAGAAGCGAGAGCGAGTCGAAGTACAGGCCGTAGGGCACCTCGATACCGTGAGAGAACATGAACTCGAGGATGAGCGTGCCGACTACCTGCACGCCCGCGAGCACGGCGGCCCACAGGTTCTTGTAGCGCACGGCGAACCACACGATGACCGCCGCGATGGCCACGGAGATGCCCGTGCAGATAAAGTCGATGGCCATGCTCTCGAACGCGAAGAGCGTGCAGCTCGCCCCCAGGTTCATGACCACAAGAACGACCGACGCCAGCGCGATGGCAACGCCCGACACGCAGACGATGACGCGGCGCGGCCCCTCCTGCCGCACGAACAAGAGCGCGGCGGCCACAATGAGGGGGAACACGATAAGGAAGCCCATCAGTCCGAAACTGAACTCCATTCAGGATCCTCCTAACCTAATATATCGGCCTTTCCGCAGCCTCATATTTTCTGCGGTTAGGCGAGATCCCTCGGATCTTGCCCCCTACCATAGCAAAGGAGGCGCAGGTAATCGCGCCTCCTTCCCCCGACTCATGAGCAATACTCGGTAAAAGGGTCATCGTAATTGTGCAGTTGATCAATTTTTGCGAGGACTCATCCGCTCGCGACCGAATCGAACCGTCGGCCCAGAAGGGCGCCGGCCGCGCCGCCGACCACTGACGGCAAGAGCCACGCGAAACCGTAGGCGTACAAAGGCGCCGCCTCGACGAACGCGAAAGCTCCGGTGAGATCGTGCACCGTGAGGAGGAGGCTCGCTGCCACAGCGGCGAGCGCCGCGCCCTTGAACACCCAGGTGCCCCGCAGGTGCTTGCGGAACAGCAAGAGCACCACCGTCGTCATGAACGGCGGGCAGACCACCGAGAGAATCGGGCTCGCCAGGGCGATGATGTTCGTAAGGCCGAGATTGCAGATGAGCAATGCCGCCACGACCACGATGATAAGGGCCGTCCGGTAACTCACCCGACGCATGGTGATGCGCTCGACGTAATCGGCCGTCGCGCCGCACAGCCCGATGGCCGTGGTGAGGCAGGCCAGGCCCACGACGACGCCCAGCACGGCCACGCCGGCCTCCCCCATGAGCTTCCACACGATCATGGTGATGAGCTCGGCCTGGCTGACCGTGTGCGGCACGACGCTGGCGGACGTGGCGCCCAAGTAGGTAAGACCGCCGTAGATGACGGCGAGCAGCACGCAGGCCACGAGGCTCGCCCGGGCCGTAACGCGCATCTGATCGCGCTTCTCGCCGTAGCCGGCCGCCCGCACCGATTCCTGCACGAGGATGGAGAACCCGACGACCGCGAGGATGTCCATAGTCTGATAGCCCGCGAGCACGCCGTCGGCGACGACGGTGTCCGTCTCGGGAGAGCCCACAGGTCCCAGCGGGTTCACGATGCCGGCGATGACCATGACCACGATGCCGGCCACGAGAAGCGGCGTGAGCACCTTGCCCACCACATCGATGATGCGCGTGGGCTTAAGCGTCAGCAAGAGCACCACGGCGAAGAACGCGACGGAGAACGGCAAGAGCCCGATAGCATCGCCGAACCAGGGCGCGATGGCCATCTCGAAGGTGGTGGCGGCGCAGCGCGGCGGGGCGATGAGCATGCCCACGCACAGAATGGCGGCGGTGTTCAGCGCCAGGCCGGCCTTCTTGCCCAGGGCATTTTGGATTGAGAGGATGGAGCCCCCCGCGTTGTTGATGGCGAAGACGCCCACGCAGGAGACCACCACGTCGAAGAACACGAAGCATGCCAGGCCGAGCGGCCAGAGCGTGCCCGACTCCATGCCGAGGTACGGCGGGAAGATGAGATTGCCGGCGCCGAAGAACATGGCGAACAGCGCCAAGCCGACGACGAGCGCGTCTCTGTTCACGGGCGCCTCCCTTCTCATGGCGTCGATGCGGGTGTTTACGCATCTATTGTCGATGAACGAAGGGGCCATGATGACGCATCCGGGCGGCAGTTACCCGGCCAATGCCAAAGCGGCACAAAATCGTCAAGGGCGCCTCAGCTAGCCGATGGCGTCGCGCGCCGCCTCGCAAAGCGCGATGACCACGGCGCCTTCTTTGAGGTCGACGAGCAGGGCCGGCACGCCCAACTCGGCGAAGAACGCCTCGCGCTGCGCATCGGCATCGTCCCCTTCCCCGTCGGCGAGCACGATGACATCGGCACCGGCGATAAGCTGGGCCGCAACGTCGGCCGTCTCGCGCTGGAGCACGCGCAGCTCCCCCACCGGAAGATCGGCCTTCACCAGCGCCGTGGCCAGATCCATGGCGAGGTTCTCGGTATAGGTGTCGTTATCCGGCTCGGCCGCGATCATGAGCAGCCGCGGGTTCTCGGGCCAGCGCCCGCGCACGGCCTCGGCAAGACCCGAGTCCTCCCGCAACGTGGCGAACCGGTACATCCCGCGAATCTCGTAATCCATCGGCTCGGGTGCGACGATAACTTCCATGGGAACCTCCTCGTTGCATTTTCCCGGCTCTGTCGCCGGATACTGCTCGTTTTGGCATAGCCTACCACGACAGCAAAACCCGAGTTATCGAGTCTTCCTATGAGAGTATCGGCGCTTCCCCGCCTCGGAAGCTTAATGCGGCGGGGATCAGGAGTCCTATAACCTTAAGAACGGATACTTAATTCGGGCTTGTCGCTAAACTGGCATCGAAGCTTTTCCGTACGCACTAATATGCACACTCTCGGGATGCTGGGATTATCACCGGTGGCTTTGTCGAACAAAAGAGAGGCGAAGAACCATTCGGAAAATTTCCTCTTGCAAAGGCGTTGCGGTCGGGTTATCATAGCAAAGCTGTTTGAGCGAGAGCTCAAAAGCACCAACGGGTTGTGGCGCAGTTTGGTAGCGCACTTGACTGGGGGTCAAGGGGCCGCAGGTTCAAATCCTGTCAACCCGACCAGAACTTAGAGAGCCGGCATAATGCCGGCTCTTTTACTACGAGCGCGTATTTAGAGCTAACGGGCAAGTCAGTCAGGAATTAGATCAGAGTTTCGAGCAATGCGAAGGAATTAGTTAAGGGTTTCGGACATCACGAGAGAAATAGTCGGGAATTTCGAGCAGCAAATCGACCCATTGCAGGCAATTTGCTTCGAAACACACCCGAAACTCCCAACTACTTCCGATCTCGCAACATCACTCTGCTCGAAACTTCCAACTATTTCCAAAATCTTGCGAGTTATTTGATTCGCTATGTCACCGTTCAGGACGACCCATCTTCCCAGATCACGCTCTGGGTTATGCCTTGGGTTAGGCATTTAACCCAATTTCGTCGATCGGCCCGATGCGCGGTTTTGCGAACCGGGCCATGATGCAACCCGTCAGCAGCGCTCGGCAATCGGACAGAGCCGAAGAGGACGGTTCCACCAGCCGAGCGCGAAGGGAGCGCGGTTCGAAGAAGCCGCCCGTCGTTCAGGAGGGTCATCATGGAAGTCACCCGTCGCGATTTATTCAAGTTCACCGGACTGGCCGCCGCCGGAGTCGTGGGAGCGAGCGCCCTTGCGGGCTGCGCCCCGAAAACCGCCGCGGAGACGGCCACGCTCGCGGATACCGGCTCTGCCGATGCCGGGCTGCCCGCCTTCCTGCAAGCTCCCGAGCCCATTACCGACTTCGCAGACACCCGCGAGTACGACGTCGTTGTCGTAGGTGCCGGCGAGTCGGGCCTGTCCGCGGCCCATTCCGCCGTAGCCGCCGGCGCCAAGGTGGCCTGCGTTCAGAACATCGGAACCGCCCAGACGACGGGCAACATGGGCGCCTCGGTGGACACCACCAAGACCGACGAGGCCGGCATCCAGGCCTGCGTCGCCTTCCTCATGGAGAAAAATGCCTACCGCTCGAACCGCAAGCTTCTGGAAGCATGGGCCCGCAACTCCTATGAGGCCGTTACCTGGTGGGCCGACACGGCGGCCGAGGGCGGCGCCGAATCGAAGCCCTACGATTCCGAGCGCGAGTACAACGGCTACACCTACTACTTGCACGCGAACACCTACAACCACTTGGAAGGCGCCCACAACGACGCGGCCCTGGCCGTCTGCGATGCGGTAGCCGCCGAGGGCGTGGAGTTCTTCTTCAACTCCCCGGCCGTGCAGCTGTACAAGGAGGGGGAGCGCGTGGCCGGCGTGATCTGCGAGACCGAGGAGGGCAACGTGCTCTTCAAGGCCGCCAAAGGTGTCATCCTCGCCTCCGGCGACTGCTCCGGCAACCAGGAGATGCGCGATTACTACTGTCCCGACCTGCGAGGCTTCAAGACCATGAGCCCCTTCCGCGACGGCATGGGCATGATGGCCGGCATCTGGGCCGGGGCGCAGATGACGCCGGTGAACCACTCGAAGATGGTTCACGGCGGCGGTGCGCTGACCCGTCTGGAGCTGCCCTTCCTGAACCTGGACATCCACGGAGAGCGCTTCATGAATGAAGTTCTGTCCTTCGCCTACCTGAACAACCTCATGCGCGGGTACCTCGAGGAGTACGATTTCCAGAACCCCATGGCGGCGAAGTTCTTCACCATCATGCCGGCGAACTGGGTCGAGATTGGCGAGCAGTGGGCCGCAGCCCATCCCAACGAGGTGAAGTTCGGCGTGGGCAACATGAAGATTCCCTCGGAGGATCAGTTCGTCAAGGGCGAGACCTTCGCCGAGTTGGCGGCCAACATCAACGTCTACATGGAAGCCGAGGAGTGGCACATCGACCCCATCGACGAGCAGACCATCGTCGCGTCCATCGAGGCCTACAACGAGCTGTGCGCGACCGGGGCCGACGGCCAGTTCGGCAAGCGCGCCGACTATCTGGTTCCCATCGAGCAGGGTCCCTTCTTCGCGGTGCCCCGCGGCGCGAACTCCGTGCCGGCCGTGCTCGGTGGACTCACGGTGAACGAGAACCAGCAGTGCCTCGGCGCCGAGGGCGCACCCATCGAGGGCCTGTTCGCCGTGGGCAACGCCTCGGGCCAGTTCTATGGCGGCGTGGATTATCCCATGGACGTCGAGGGCCTCTCCATCGGGCGCGCCATCACCTCCGGCTACGTCACCGGACGCTACGTGGCGGCCCTGTAGCTCTGATAACCCTCCCCCACCTGTCGCCCCGCCGGCCTCCCTCCCTGCCGGCGGGGCGGTGGCGCATGGGGAAGGCTCTGTTTCCCGACGAACCGAGGCGCAATGAACGCAACCCGCTATAATGGCCCCATGGAAAAGACACCCGCACTGCGCGAGAAGCGCCGCCTCGACAATCTGGAGCAGATGATCCCCTATCTGTTCGCCTTGGGCTGCGCCCGGACGTGGATGACGCTCACCTTCGCGGCGCCGTGGGCGGGGCTGGCCGTCCCCTTCGATCCCCATGTCCTGTTCGACTACTTGTACGCGGGCTTCGGCATCGCCGCCACCCTGCTCGCCCGCCTCCCGCTTCATCGCCGTGCCGCTCGCCTACCTCTGCCAGGGACTTTCAGGCGATCGCTTCGCCGTCGTGCTCGTGCTCCTGCCGCTTGTCGCCGTGGGCAGCCTCGCCCTCGCGTTCCGGGCACTGCCCGAGCGGGAGACGGCGGCGCGGGCCTACCCCAAGTTCTCGTTCCCCGTAAAGCCGCTCGCAGTGCTGTGCATCTACGCCTTCGCCTACGGGCTGCGCTCAGCCCAGCTGCCCGCCGGCGCCGGGGTGCACTCGTCGCTGTCGACCGCCATTGTCATGGGCGGGTTCTTCATTGTCGTGTACTTCTTCTCGGACCGCTTCTCGGTGAGCGCCCTGTTCCGCTCGCCGCTTCTGCTCATGGTATGCGGGCTCCTGCTCATTCCCGCCGAGGGCATCCTCGGCACCACGGCGGCGGGCTATCTCATCTCCATGGGCATGTCCCTCATGTCGCTGCTCATCGCCCTTCTGTTCTACGACCTGTCCAAGCGCATGGGCATCGCCATCATCGCACTCACGGGCGTTGTACGCGTGAACTCGCTGTTCACGCTGTGGGGCGGCAACGTGACCGAGCTCTTAGGCGCCTCGGGCCTCGCTCCGACGACCCAGAACATCGCCATCACCGTGGCCGTGGTCATGCTGGTGCTGGCGAGCACGCTCATGCTGCTGTCGGAGAAGGACCTGGCCAGCCGCTGGGGCATCCGGCTTCTGGAGACCGATAATCTCGCCAAGGAGAGCCTGCGGGCCGAGACTATCGCCGAGCGCTGCGACGCGGTGTCGGCCTCCTGTCATTTGAGCCCCCGCGAGGACGAGATATGCCGCCTCATCGCGGGCGGCAAGATCAACCAGCAGATCGAGCGGGAGCTGTTCATCGCCTCCGGCACGCTGAAGGCCCACATCCAGCACATCTACGTAAAGTGCGGCGTGCACTCCCGCAAGGAGCTCATAGCCCTGTGCGGTGGCGAATGATGCGTGCCCCTTGGAGAGTATTTACGCCAGAAATGGACAAAATTGCGTCCAGTGAGCTGAGAAGAGGTCTTTCGCGACCCAAACTGAGCAACATTTTAACGTCTTGCGCATAAAATGAAAGCAACAAGCCGCCATACGGCGCACATCCGAACTCCAGAGAGCTCACTCGACGTCATTTTGTCCACCTTCGTTAAAAGTGCCCTCCGCCGTGCGCTGCGCTACTTCTCCGTGCCGTCGCCGAACAGGAGGTCGCGCTCGTCGCCGGGGAGCTTGGCGCGGGCCTGCTCGCGCAGGTTGTTCAGACCGGCGAGGTACTGGCGGTACAGCACCACGGTGAGGTAGCGGCCGGCCGGGGTGAGGGTCAGCTCGTCGGCGTTGTCGGTGGCAAACGCGCCATTAGCCCGCATGAAGGCCATCTCAACGGGCAGCCCGCGCTCCACAGACACACCGAAATCGCGCTCGAATTCGTGCTTGTCGAAGCGCAGGCTGTACAGCTGCAGCAAAAACTTGTAGCGCATGAGGTCACGGCGTGGCAGATCGGTCTTGCCGAGCAGCGGCGTCGCGCCGGCGCGCACCAGCTCGCCGTACTCTTCCAGATTAAACGTGTTCACGAACAGGTTGTCACCCAGATGCGTGATGGAGCCAGAGCCTATGCCCACGCACTCCTCATAGGACACGGCGTACTCGTCCACTTCCAAATGCTGTTTGCGCTCGTGATTCTCGTCGAGACGGTTGAACGTCCACAACGTGCGCCGCTCGAAGAAGGGGTTCTCTCCCCCGGCCAGAATCTCGTCCAAGATATGATAGAAGCGCCGCTCCTTGTCATAGTCCATCTTTCCCAGCACTTGCTCCATTTTGCGCGTGGTGGCATGGGACTGGTACAGCGGCGAGAACGTCGTCTGATGGCAGCCGCACAGAGCGATCTTCTCGCAGTCGGAAATGAGGATGTCCTCGGTCTGCGTGGGGAAGTTGAAGATCATGTCCACGTTCAGCGACTCGAAGTACGGGGCCGCCTGGCCGATGCGCTCGAAGATCTCTTCCCCGCTCCCGTACTTCTCGTAGCGGTCCATCTGACGCAGAAGCCCGTCGTCGAAGGACTGCACGCCCACAGAGAGGCGCTGGATGCGGCCGTGCAGCTTGTCCAGATACTCCGGGATGAGGTGGTTCGGGTTCGTCTCCGAGTTCACCTCTTTCACGTGGAAGAGGTCGCGGGCCAAATCGATGGTCTCGCACAGCTCGTCGATGTCCACCGTCGGCGTACCGCCGCCCACATACACGCTCTCGAAGTCGTAACCCTGATCGGCGAGCATCCGCATCTCCTGGCGCAGGGCCTGGAAGTAGTCGCGAGCGCGCTGCTCCCGGTAGGGAAAGCGGTTGAAGGAGCAGTAGGGGCACAGCCGCTCGCAGAAGGGAACGTGCACGTAGAGGGTGTAGGGGCGCCCCTCCACGGGGTCGGGAAGCGCGCCTTCGGGCACGGGGTGCAGCGTCAGGGTCTTGTCGGTCATGGCGCGGACGACGGTGGTGAGCATGCGCTCTGAGAGCATCGATACCTCCTGGGTCTATTCAAGCGTAAGGAGGATTTTAGCATTCCCACAGGGACAATAACCGACCTTTGTCCTAAGGGTATGCGGAACGCACAAACTCGCAGCCGATCACGCGAGCGCCGAACGTCCCACCCCGCCCTGCTCGATGGCATCCAGCAGCCCCTGGCGATCGTAAACGCCCAGCTTCCGATAGATATTGCTCACATGGTGCTTCACCGTACCCTGGGCGATGGAAAGCTCGTCGCAGATATAGGGAACCGAACGTCCCCGGGCCAGCAGCACGAGCACCTCTGATTCCCGGTTGGTGAGATGCCCCATGGCAGCCACGGCCGCGCACTTCTGCTCGAGGGACTCGTCGGTGCGCTGGGCCCGGGGCGTCACGTAGAGCCGCTGCACGTCGGCCATGGTAAAGAACAGCATGCCGATGATGGCAAGCAGCAGCACCGCGACCAGGCATATGTCGGTACGCAGCTGGGCCGTCCAGAACGGCGCGAACAGAAATCCGTCCGCAACCACCGAACCGACGAGCGTGCCGGCGCGGGTCGCCAAAATAGCCACGCCGAAGGAGAGGGCCACGGGGATGCGCCCCCTGAAGGCGATGTCCGTGGAGACGAGCATGAGGAGCATATCGAGGCAGTAGACGCCCATGATGATGAGGCCCGACCCTAGGAAGGGATAGACCGCGGGCTGCAAGAGCAGAAGAACAATCCCCGCCACCATGGCGGGGATGACAGGTTTGTACAAGGTAAGGGCCTCGGAGGGAGATGAGGTCACGGCCATGGAAAGGGTGATGGCGCCGATGCCGCCGCCGGCCAAAAGAAGCGATTTCGCCATATGGAACTCGTCGCCCTCGGCGAAGGTTCCCACGATGCCCTGGGTAAGGCCCCAGATAACGCTGATGATGAAGAGGCAGACGAGCAGGCGCCCCACCGGTATGGTATGCACATCAAGAGGCACCACCGACGGCTCGCGACGCGGCTCGCGGCGACAGGCGTAGAGCACCGCCGTCGAGATGATCGGCAGCAACGTCGTGGCCATCACGGCTACGGGTTGGGGCATGAAGTAGATCAGGAAAAACAGCACGAACGCAAACGTGTAGGAGGCGTAGAGATGGCGGCCAACGCGACCAGTGGCCAACGCGCTCCACAGCTCGCCCCACATAATAAGGAGAAGGGCGTTGCCGAGAGAGGCCGACGCTGCAGCCATCACGAACGCACCAATGCCGACGATTCCCTCCAGAAAATGCAGGGCAACAGGCATGGCGAGCGTGCCGACTGCCATAAGCGCCGCCGCGAGCACGTAGGAAGAGCCGCGTCCCGCGAAGGGAGCATAGCGGCGCGAGGCCACGACGACGGCCAAATAGGCCGCCGTCATAAGCACGAGCAGAATCAACAGGGCGTTCCCTTGGTCAAAGAGTTTGCCCAAGGTGGGTGCCACGATATCCGTGCACATAGCCACGATCTGCCACGCTTGCCAGAAGCCGAGCCCCAAAAGCCGCCAATCGGCGACGCGATCCGTCATCGCTTCCCTCATCGAGCGTCCCTCCCAAGACCTTTCGCGAAAGCCGCGGCCACAACCACGCCCTGCAGCATAGCGCACAGTCGGCCTTCTTGCGGACCGAGCTGTTTCCTTCTCTTCCAAAACTACCAAAGTACTCAAAAATGGCTATGGGCCACTTCGGCTCATTTTTGCCTGAACGGGGAAAATGAGACCCTTCGGCAGATGATCAGTACCTGACATTTTGTCAGTCTATAGGGCGGGAGGGCAATGCCGAGACGGGAAGATACAACCGTTTCCGATCGGTGTTCCCCTAAGGACAGACGCGAGGCGGAGGGCTTCGCGCTGAGAAGAAAGGGAGATCCTATGACCGACATCAATGCCAAGGGTTTGTCGCGCCGCGCCTTCTTCGGCCTGGGCGCCACCGCCGCCGCAGGAGCCGCCATGGCCGGACTGGCCGGT
>OLNT01001375.1_pt1 | contig 13503 bp, 3 predicted proteins | sample 1672641 | NCBI WGS metagenome assembly OLNT01 (sample SAMEA3136708, study PRJEB25190) | human gut metagenome
GCAGTTATGTCTTGTATTTCATTATATGGACCTGTGGAGAGATTGTCAAACAGAACGTCACTATGCACATATGAAAAGCGGAGCCCGCAAACGGACTCCGCTCTGGTGTTACTTATTTATCATTTTTTCTTTTCTTCTTGTAGAAGATTCCGCCTGCAATGGCAAGGGCTGCGATTACAAGAACTGCTGCATAAGCACCGATCGGGGTGTTATCGCCGGTCTTGACTGCTACCTTTCCACTGAGTGCACTGCTGTAAGAAGCCGGTGTTGAACCTCCGCTTACAGGAGTTCCTGATGACGGAGTACTCGGTGTGGCTTTGTTGACAATCTTAAGCAGGCCACCCTTGTAAGAATAATCAATTTCTCCACTTACAGAGAAGTTATAATCATCATCAACTTTGATCGTTACACTTCCTGCACCTGTATATCCGGTCGGAGCCTGAACCTCTGTCAGAGTGTAGGTACCCGGTTCAAGTTCTAATTCATGAGCACTTGCCTCGGATGTCCACTCATCGATCACAGATCCGTCCTCATCAGTCAGTCTGAAACTTGCACCTGCAAGACCGACACCATTTCCATCAGTCTTCTGTACGCGAAGCTTACCGTCTGTATCTTCCGGAATTTTGTTTACAAGGTTGATGTTACCGGCCAGGTTATCCTTACTTAAAGCAACTGTACCTTCACCGGTTACTTCATATTCAAAGACATCAAGGTCAAGAATATTTCCGTCTGCATCTGTTTCCAGAATGTAGTAATTGATCGGCTCTGTACCGTCTTTGCCTCCAAGAGGAACCTCAACAGTAACTGTGTCATTCTGTACCAGTTGCACTACCGTGAACAGGTTATAAACACCATCATCACCCTTTGTAAAGATACCTGCATAGAACGTATCGTCCGTAGTTGTCTGTGTGGTGCCTTTCAGTACCTGTTTGTTAATGTTGATCTCGCCCTTATAGGAATAACCTGTAGGAATATCAAAGAATACATTCTCCAGGTTTACAGCACCTTCCTTAGGACCAGCTTTCAGATCCAGTTTCACGGTATTGGAACCGCCATCAACTGTACACATAAACTGTGATCCATTGTGCATACCCTGCTGATCAAGATTAATCACATTGCCGTTTGCATCTGTCTCATATACATAATAGGTACCCTGTGCCAGATTACTGAATGTTACACTTCCTGCAGAAGCATTTACCAGATGAATGGCCTGTGGGAGAGCTCCCTTGTATGGATACTTACCTGCTGCATCTGTAAACAGATTTACATAGAAGGTATCGTCCTGAGCGATCAGGTCTATGAAATCACCGCCATTTGCGTAAGTAACTTTCTTGGTTACTGTGATCTGACCGGAACCAGATGCCTGGTAGTCAACCATAGTAACTTCGATTACGTCCTTATCCTCCATCTTAAATGTCTGATCCGGAGCCACTGTGTAGCCGGACGGAGCTGAAACCTCACTTAATGTGTAGGTCTCGCCTACTGTGAGGAGACCTGTGATCTCATGAGCCTTTCCGTCAGATGTCCACTTGTCAAGTTCCTTGCCGGTGGAGTCTTTCACTACGAGCTGTGCACCGCTGAGTGCTTTGCCGCTCTCGTCAGTCTTAAGAATACTTGCTTTGGTAGGAGCATCCTTCATCACAACTTTAGTTGTCTTTCCTGTCTTATCAACAGTAAATTCAATATCTTTAGCTGTTCTGTATCCTGCCGGAGCACTTACTTCATGAAGAATGTAAGTTACATCTGCAACAAGTGCTGCTGTAACTGCATGAGTCTTACCATCAGATGTCCATTCTTCCATTACCTTGCCATTCTTGTTCAGAATCTGAAGTTTCGCACCTGCGATCTCTTTCTCGCCTGTCAGGTCTGTCTTGCTTACTGTTACGCTTGTCTGTGCATCTTTCATTACAACTTTCGTTGTAGAACCATCTTTGTTTACTGTGAACTTCACATCGTCTGCGATTGCATATCCGTCAGGAGCTTCAGTCTCACGAAGGATGTAAGATTCACCTGCTTTCAGTTTCTTAGTTACTTTATATTCCTCATTTGTAGAAGTCCAGGATTCCAGAACTGTCTTACCATCGCTGGACAGAATCTGTAATTTCGCTCCAGGAAGCTCCTTGGTACCTGCCAGGTCTGTCTTGGAAACTACTACTACATTTTTAGCGTCGTGCATGGTTACTAACTGCTCATTGCCCTCGATGGAATCTACATGAACTGTAAACTCAACATCCTTTGCATATGCATAACCGTCCGGTGCTGTCTTCTCATGAAGAATATAGGTGTTACCTGCAACAAGTGGTTTCTTGCAGTCTTTTTCTGTAATGATTACAGGTTTGTCTGCAGTTTTCCACTCTGCAATTACGCTGTTATCTGCTTTATCCAGAATCTGAAGGACTGCTCCCGGAAGTTCATCTGTATCGGTGATATCCTTCTTGCTTACCTTGATCTGAAGTTTGGCATCTCGCATTACTACAGCGGATTCAACTTTGTCATTAATAACAATTTCGCCTTTGTCCGTCAGAACAAATTTGATATCGTCTGCATTTGCATATCCTGCCGGTGGTGTTACCTCATGAAGAGTATATGTCTCACCAATTTTTAACACTCCGGTAACTACCTTCTCTTTCTTATCCTCAGTTTCCCAGGTTTCTACTACTTCTTTACCTTCAGAATCAAGAATCTGAAGTTTTGCTCCTCCAATAGAATCTTCACCAGTGATTGCCTTCTTACTGATAGTAACACTGGTCTGGATGTCTTTCATTGTTATCTGACCATTTTCAACAACTTTATTATTAACAACAACCTCACCATCATCATTCAGTGTAAATTCAACTGGATCTGCAATTGTATAACCATCCGGTGCCTTAGTCTCAACCAGATAATATTTCTGACCACTGGTAAGTTTACCTGTAATGTCATGAGCTTTATCATCTGTAACCCAACTCAGTCCTTCGATTGGATTCTTAGAAGCATCCTGAATTTCAAGTGTTGCACCACTCAGGGCTTTGCCTTCTTTATCAACCTTAAGAATAGGAACATTTGTCTTTTCATCATACATTTTAACTGTAATCGGATCTGAATTTTCTGTTCCAGCCTCTTGAGCAGTTATTGTAAATGGTACCGCCTCGGCAAGTTTATAACCTTCTGGTGCTTTTGTCTCAACCAGGAAATAATTTCCTGCTGCAAGACCATTTACTGTTTTCAGTGATTCTTCTGATGTCCATTTCAGTTCTTCACCATCTGCGGTTACTGCAATTGTGTCTGATGGTATGACTTTATTGTCTTTGTTTGTTGTACTTGTTCTGACTTCCAGTTCTGCACCTTTTACATATACCGGAATTTCTTCAGTGCTAGTAGTTTTATCCAGTTTTGCAAAGCTAATTTCATTCTTAGTATTTGTTACCTGAATTAAATGTTCAGCCATCGTCTGGCCATTTATCTGTACATCTCCAACTGCACTGACTGTAAAGATTATTTCCGCTGCCGGAGTATATCCACTCGGAGCCTTTGTCTCAATCAACTTGTATTCTTTACCAGTTTTTATCTTAGTTGTATTAACTCTGTGTTTTGTTCCATCTGAAGTCCAGCTATCAATCAAATATCCTTCTTCATCTTTTGACTTCTCAGGATCAATAATCTTAAATTCAGCACCAACAAGTTCCTTCTCTCCACTAACATCAGTCTTTGAAATCACAACCTCAATCGGTTTATCTTTCATAACAACTTTTGTTATGGAACCATCTTCATTTACTTTAAACTTCACATCTGCTGCAACAGTATATCCATCAGGCGCTGTAATTTCCCTAAGAATATAAGTTTTACCAGCTTCCAAATTTGCAGTTACCTTATGTGCCTTATTTGTAGATGTCCAGGACTCAAGTTCATTTTCACCAGTTTCATCAAAAATTTTCAGTACTGCTCCAGGAAGTTCTGCATCTGTATTAGCAATATCTGTTTTGCTTATTTCAACTTCAGCAGTTCTATTGTAAATTGTTGTATGATCAGAAGTATTAGTTACCGTTGTTGCCTGATATCCATCAGGAACTTTTAATTCTTTTACTTCATATATGATTGGTTTTCCGTTAAAGTTCTTCGGAAGATCATTCCATGAACAGGTAACTGTATCATCATCCTTGCCCTTCTCAGGAATAGAAACCTTTTGAATTGGTTTCTTTGTTACTGGAAGAACCTGCTGTTTATTATCAGGATCAAGACTCTTAAATGTTTCATCATCTACAGGAAGCATTTCCGTATAATCCTGTTTAACAGTGTCATAAACCTTCATATATAATTTAAAATCTACAGTTCCTGTTGGCCGCTTAACATCTTTATCATCAAACCATGTTTTAATTAACTGTTTAGAAATCTTATCCGTTTCATGTGTATTGACAATTTCTATTCTGTTTCCATTAGCTTCATTTGATGTCATTTTATAATGACTATCAAGTTCAACCTCTTCAACAGTATAGGTAATTTCCTCTTTATTGCCATTATCATCAAGTTGATATTTTGGAAGATTCTTCCACTCATCAGGGGTTATGATCCATGGAGAAACAGTATAATCCGTAGGTGTTACCTCTACTATTCCAAGCTCATGAGGAACTGTTGTCCAACTCTTTCCATCCCATTTACCATTTGCGTCCAATGTCTGTTCATGTGTATTATATGAGTTTTTTCCGTTTGCCTTCAACTGAAGTTTAATAGATTTCGGACGAACACCATCTGAATTGTTGTTGTCATTCCATATCTTACTTACTTCTACACTTGTTGTCTCTGGAGTATAGTTATTGGTAATTACAAATGTATTATCCTGTTCCTCAGAATATTCTGGAGTATACCCATTTGGAATTGTATCTGTAACTTCTTCCACTGAATATTTAATCAGATAAGTTTTTCCATCTGTCCAATGCCAATATTTCGGTAAGTTCTCCCACGTATATGTTGCACTTTCTCCATCAATTAATCTAAGAGTTTGTGTTGCTTCTGCATCAACAAAGATGTTTGCATTTTCATCATACTTTCTTACATCTACAGATTGTAACTCTGGATTCTGTGAGTCTTTGCTAGTATCAATCTGTGCTTTCAGGGTTACCTCAATATCGCTTCTTAACTTGCTGACGTTGTTACCATCGTTCCATAATTTCTTAACAGTTTTATTTACAGTTTCTGGTTTATAGGTATTTGTAATAGTCAGTCCATCAGTACTTGAAGCTTTACTGTATTTACCTAATTCTTCTTTAGAAATTTCACCTGTATTTGTAAGACTCATTTCTTTGACAATGTACTTAATCTCTGTGCCGTCCTCAAACTTCGGTAATTTCTCCCAGGTCACTGTCCATATATCTGCATTACTTTGACCTGTAACTGTTACTATTTGTGAACCTTTTTTACCATTACCATCTTCTTCAACTGCTGTTTCTTTTCCATTAACAACTTTATAGAGTTGGAATCTTACCTTATCCGGGCGTTTACCATCACGGTCAGAATCATCGTGCCATACTTTAATTGCAGTTTTGCTAACCAAATCTGCTTTATGAGTATTTGTGATAGTTACCTCATAAATTTTATCTGTTTCATTATACTTCGGTTCCGTAATTTCTGAAGTATAGTCAGGAATAGATTTTTCTTCTACTGAATAGGAAATCTGTTTTCCATCCATATATACTGGAAGATCTGTCCATTCAATTGGATTCCAATTCGCCACTTTCAAATCGCCAGATATAGTTCTCTCACTGCCATTGTTTCCAGTAAGTGCCGTAATTTTGTTTGTTACATCTTTACTTGCTCCATTTTCACGTACTGTGGCTTTTAATTTTACAGTAATCTTTTCCGGACGTTTGTTATCCTGATTACTGTTATCATTCCATACCTTAGTTACTTTTATCTTAGTTGTCTCAGGTGTGTAACTGTTAGTAATTGTAAAAGCTTTGCTGTTATTTGAATCTTTAGTTACTTCTGTTGTATATTTTTCAACAGCATTTTCACGTACTTCATATGGAATTTCTTCATTTTTAAGAGTTTCAGAAGCGCCAGATACGTAACCCCACTTTGGCTCCAGATTGTTCCATGTTACAGTAGACCACTGTTTAGCATTTTTACCATCCTTACCACCTGTAGAAATTTTAGAAGATGTATCACCTGATGCTGCATATGGTGTATAGACTACATCCTCAATGATAATGTCATTTTCTCCTTTCTTTGCCTTTGCCGTTTCATAGGTTCCCTGAGCATTCAGTTTCGGGCGGTACAATGTAAATGTAACATCATCCGGACGTTTTCCATCCTGATTTTCATTATCATTCCATACCTTGGTCGCAGAAACAGAAATCAGATTTGTGTAGGTATTAGTTAAAACATAAGTTCCATCATCAGATTTAACATTGCTTGTTAATTTCCAACCTGATGGAAGGGTTCCTACTTCTTCTACACTATATTGGATTTCATACCTCGTATTATCTTTATTATAATATTTTGCAAGATTCTTCCAACTTGTATTGTCTTTCCATTCGTCTTTTGATGATAATGTTATAGGATTCTGGATATCCGATTTTCCAGTTACCGTTGCCAAATCAATATCCTTTACTGGCTGATTATCAACTTTTGCAACAAGTTTTACCTGAATACTCTCTGGAATATTATTTGCGCTACTGTCACCATTAGTATTCCATACCTTCTGTACTGGAACATCTACTTTCTCATATTCATAAGTATTTGTAAATGTATAGCTTGTTAAATTTGGATTATCTTCAGGCGTCTTTTCAACATTAACCTCTGTCAAATGATAATATTTTCCCTCTTTTGAACTTGGAATATCTGTTTTATTTAACTCTACTTCTTTAGTTCCGTTATTAGAATCTAATATTTCTGATACTTTATAATAAATGAGATTTCCTGTTTCATCTTTTGCTGGAAGATAGTCCCATTTATGATGCCATTGATGCTGAGCTGTTAACTCAACTCTTCCTTTGTATTCATACGTCTCAGTAGTTACTTTCCCATCTGCACCTTTTACATTATATGGATATTTTTGTAAACTTTTATCTGCGCCAATAGCTTCCCAATTCTTACCATCACTAGACTTAAATAACTGCATCTCTATCTTCTTCGGTCGAGTTTCATCTGAATTATCGTGATCTTTCCAAACTTTAGTTACTTCAATGCTAGTGTAAACTGTTTTTTTGTAGTTTGTAATTGTAATTGTTCTGGTAGTAATTCCATTCTGTTCTGTGTCCCTAGAATCATATGTGGCATCATATTTTTCTAATATATCCGAATCTTCTACTACCTCATATTTAATTTCATTGTTGTTACTATCATACTTTGGAAGATTATCCCAAGTATATGTCCAATTATCCTGAGGATACGTACTAGCCTGTAAAGTTTTTTCTGTCACAACATTAGTTAATAGATAATCCTTTCCATCAACAGTTGCTTTAAGCGTTACATTAATACTTGTTGGATTATTAGCGGACTGTTCATTCCAGTTCTTAATTACTTTTACAGAAATAACTTTTTCATTTGGTATTGTCTGCTCACCTTGATTAGAAAGTTTATTACCGGCAGCAGAAGCATCATCATATATAAATTCCCATGGTTTACAAATTTTATATCCGTTCTGTGCCTCAGTTTCCACAAATTTATATCTTTGACCAGACTTTAACTCAAACCCCTTTTTGACTCCACAAATAGTTCCAAGTCCATCCGGTAAATTAGAAGTATTCTGTGCAAATGTAATTTTTCCTTTGCCCGTTCCCTCGCCAGCCGTCTCAGCAACATCAGTAATAGCTACCCAATCAGTTCCATTCCACCACTCTAACTGGAATTTTACTCCGCTTAATGGGGTATTATCCTGTTTATCAATCTTATATATAGTAACATATTTTTCTGTTACTCCGCCTTCTGCAGAACCATTAGCTGAAATTGTTACATCAGCATCATCTTTAGATGTCTTGGCAGCGAATTCAGCCCAGTTTGAATAATGAAGTTTATTGTCAGCTCCGACTTTATAATCATCATTTGGACTAATAACGGCAACATAACTTAATTTATATTTATGCTGTCCCGTTGAATTAATAGATACTATTAACTCATTTACCTTTTTACCGTCTTTCTGTATATCTTTATTATATACATATCCAAATTTGACATCTTGGTTGGGTTTTTCTATATCAGTTACCTTAATTGTACTTTCCTGAATATTTACACTGGTATCTGAATAATCTTTAATAACATATTCATAATTCTGATCCTGTTTAATATCCAAAGTATAACCGTCTACTTCAACTGAATACTTAGCTTTATAAGCATTTTCTACGCTAACCTCGTCTTTATTAAGCAAATGTTTTACGATTCTAGTCGCGTTCGTGTCAATACTGGCAGTAACTCCATTTTCCCCACCTATTGGCTTATTATTCAGAGTAAATACTGCATTATTACTAAATAACGTATCATTTTGTCCAGCTCCATTGTCAATTTCAGACTGATAATCTATTGTCCAAGTATATTTATCAGACAATGGATAACTAACAGTAAATATAACTTTTTTCTTATTACTTGAATCCACAGTCAAGCCCTTAGATGTGAGATCAGAAGGTGTTCCTTCTCCAGCATTTCCTGTCCATCTATATAAATGGGCCGTACCATCTTTATAACTATGTTTTCCCGTTAATGTATCCGTAACTGTCAAGGCGTTTTCATCAATATCTCCCAAACCTTTACTTAACGTTATTCTCCAGTCCAATAGTCTGGAATTTTCACTATTAACACTTCCAGATTTTCCAAAAGAATATGGTTTTATCTCTTCTTCTGCATCAACAAATTCATTTTTGGTTGTTGAAGTTATTCTAGCTTCATTCGATACTGTTCCTTCTGCTACTTCCAGCTTTGTATAATAAGTAATCGTAACAGTATACCCCTGATTGTTCTCGCCTGAAGGCAATTCAGAAGTACTCTCTGAATTGCCAAAAAGAATTGTCATTACTTTATTATTATTAGTTAAAGCAATCTTTGTCTTTGCACGCGTTTCTGCATTTATACCTTCAATTTTAATTTTAGGTTCTGTGTCTCCTATCTCATTTGTAACAAACACATGTCCATCTGAAAGGGTATCAGTAAAGACTGCATTTTTCAAACCATTAGCAGGAACTTTGATAGTTGCTTCCCACTTGGCATATTTATTTCCATCTATATCTTTTGTTGTAACAAATTTCTTAGAAAGTATGCCATCTGTTCCTTCGCTTCCGCTACCTGGTCCATACACAACATCTGTTTTAACTGTATTTGCACCTTTTGAAACTTCACCTATATTTCCATATTGCTTTGTGTCTAAACCAGGTGTTGTTAATGTATAATACACAAAAGTATATTTATGCTTTCCGGATTCAGAAATTGTATATGACCATGTTTCCTGTCCACTATTATTATGGCCATATGTTACATCATTCCACCCTAATTCTTTACTAGATGTTGAAGCATTATCCACAAACACTTCAATTTTTGAACTCTTATCATATCTCAGACCTGTGCCAACTAATGTATCTGTAACAACAAGACCATTAACATCTGCCTTTGCATCTTTGTTAACTACTAATGTCCATTTTATCCTGCCATTTTCAAAAATTCCAGCAGCTTTTCTTATCCAGTCTATCTTGTAGCTTCCATATGCTTTCAGAGGTTGAGTCTGCTTATTTCCATCATATTTAATAACTGCTGTATTTCCCAATTGATCTACAGATGTACCTGGTACAATATTTTCAGAATTAATCGTAGCTTTATATCTGACTTTTATATTTTTACTTACCGTTTTCCCATTTTCATCTTGTGATGCCTTTAATAATTCATCAGATAAGTTTATTGTGAACTTATTATTTTCGTCTGGAGCTGTATATGTAAGCGAGTTCCAAGTATTTCCACCATCAGTACTTACTTCTACTGAATTAGGTGTTAATACAAGATTCTTCTCCATTGTATCTTCTATCGTCGTACCTGCAGGATTGCCAAATGATGTAACATCTATTGTAAATGTAAAACCATCATTTTCATCATATCTGGAAACACTCTTAGAAGCACTAAGTATAGCATCATCAAACTTTAACGTCCATTTTGTATCACCAATTGTAACTTCTTCTGTTTGACCAGATGTTTTTTTGAAACTTCCTGATAAATCAACTGTACCTTCTACATTATCATAATCCTTTACTAAATCCGGATTCATCTGAATATAAAGTGTATTTGTTGTTCCATCTACCATAAAAAATCCCGGATTAGCATATATATCCCGTATTGATTGAGGTGTTGTGCTTTTCCATGCCAACGGAGTCCACGGAATATCCGCTGAAATGTTTAAGGTATCCGGTAATTTATACTTTAAATTAGGTGTTGAATCCATCTGCTTCTCAGGAGTTACCGTTTCTCCAAATGGCAAATGAATAGAAAAGCTTCCACCTGTTAAATCTGTAGTTGGATTGTATCCTGTAACTAAGTTTCCAGAAGCATCTCTCATTTCCATAGTAATGCCATGAAAAAAAGTTTCCAAATCTCCAGGATAGCTATTAACTTCGGAATTTTCCTGTGTCATCTTTTTATCAGCATTCACAGCAGTTGGTTGGTCATCTTCAGTATCTGCATCATTTGCCTGTGCCTTAGGAGCTTTAGCTTTTTTTATCTTAAGGCGATCCTTACTCTGTCCCAACAATTTGTTCTGCTCATCAAGTTTTGCCTGTTTGTCATCATCAACTGCCTGAGTAGGTTCCGGTGTCGGTGTTGCTTCCGGGACTTCTGTCACTTCCGGTGTCGGTGTTGCTTCCGGGACTTCTGTCACTTCCGGTGTTGGTGTTGCTTCCGGGACTTCTGTCACTTCCGGTGTCGGTGTTGCTTCCGGAACTTCTGTCACCTCTGGTGTCGGTGTTACTTCCGGTGCTTCAGTCACTTCCGGTGTAGTCTCCTCCGGTTTAACTTCCGGTTTTTCCTCCGGTTCAGTCTGTGGTGGGGCAACTTCCGGTGCAGGTTCCACCGGTGCCTGTGTAGGCACAAGAATCTCCGTATTCTCCCATGTATAGCTGCAGGATGTTCCATCCACATACCATGCATTTACCACGCCATCCAGGTTCTCCGGGATGATCTGGGCTGCGAACTGGTAGGCAACAGTTTCACCTGCGCCGATTGTCTGGTCAGTCCACATAACGATCTGATCATAGCCGTCGGCACTTCCATCCGGAAGGTCAGCTGTGTTGTTGCTGTCTACCGCATAAGCACCTGCACCTGCTGTTTCGGTTCCGTATCCGTTTACCCAACTCAGCTGTGCAGAATTAAGCAGTGCTTTAACGCTTACACCTGTTGCAGGGTTCTCAGTGTCATTATTCGTAATCTGAGCGGTCATCTGCACGAAGTTGCAGGTGGTTCCACTGACATCTGCCTGGAACACGCTCTGGGTAATGGTTGCAGATACATCTGCATTGGAAGTCTTTGCCTCAGTTGTTGCATTTCCTGATTCCGGGCTTCCGATATCTGTACTGCCATTCCCATTCTCCTGCGTTTCCTGGGATTGCGTCTTATACTCCTCTCCGTTTGCTCTTGTGTCGACCTGACTCTGATCCGGCTGTGTTTCTTCAGTCTGTCCCTGATTACCGGCAAGTCGCTGTTCGATCTGTTCATTTGTGACATCTGCAAATACCATAACTGACTGTGCATTCTGCAGCATCATAACTACTGTCAGCATCATAGCAAGTATTTTGCGCCACTTTCTGGTCTTTTCCATAAACCATTCCTCCTGTCTTTTTTATTTTATTATAAATTTTTGATAGCTGTCCTGTGTGTTTATATCATTGTCTCTGTCGTCTTACTCTTCTTCTCATGTGACCATGTCACACCTCCTTTGCGTTCCGGGGGAAGTTCATAATCCATGGAAACATCCCTTGTTTCTACCTTAACAGTTATTTTCTGACTGCCCATTACTTTTCTGAAATTGGAAAGAATTCTTCTCGCCACTTTCTGTGAAGATTCGTAATTGCAATAAGGAAGCATTACCAGATATTGCTCATCACTGTACCTGGCAACCACATCTCCCATCCGCAGATATTTCTTCAACACCTGCCAGAGTTTTGTGCTGGCTTTTTTCCTGTAATATTGTATCCTGGCCGGATCTGCCTGTTTATCCTGCAAATCCAGCCGAATGGTAAGAAGCATAACATATTCTGTGATCCCGGCGCGCAAAGCTCTTCTGGCTTCCAGGCGGTAGATTTCTCTGAATACCGTGTATTCGCAGAAAAAAACACCCTCCGGATCCTGCTCCTGTATTTCGCCGTAGATATCTTCCAGCGTTGCCTGGGAAGCGTTCTGGTTCATTCCCAGGATTTCATCATATAATTCCTGCATTTTCCGGGAACTGTAGGTTCCCAGTTTCTCATACAGAATCTTTACTGCTGTTTCATATTGCTTCAGTGCATTATCTGTATCACCCAGTCCGATCCAGTTTTTAATCAGCCAGTAATGAGCATCCTCACTGAGCTCATCATTGGCTAATACCTGACCGCAGATTTTCTGGACTTTGTCATATTCCTGCATACTGTTGCACAGTTCACACGCTTCATTTACAAGTCTCAGATACACTGAGTGATAATATGTGAACCGTACTGCAAACCAGGATTCTGATGTAAGAATCGAGGTGCAGGGCTTTTTATAGCAGGCCAATGCCTGTTCGTATTTTTTGATCCGAAGGTCTGTATTGCCTTCAGATTCTCTTGTCTGTTCTGCATAATACTTAAATTTCTCCACATCACTGCAGATTTCTATTTCATTATTCCAGCCGTACCTGCCGGCCTGTGAGACTATGTACTCCGCAGTTCCAAGCTGTTTCAGTATATTTCGCAGCCTGTATATGAGATTTTTAAGTGCGCCTATTGGATTGGACGAACCACCATTTCCCCACATCAGCTCTCCAAGTTCTTCTGCCGGAATCATCCGGTTATAGTTCAGAAGAAAAAATGCCAGAAGTGTTATGAGCTTTTTGGAATGAATCTTCTCTTCGTCCAGATATCCAATATCAGTTTCCAGGCAGAACTTTCCAAAAAAATGTACAATTACTACCTGATTCATCTAATCTTTCTCCCTTCCCACTGCTTATTGCTTTTCGCAAACTCCACAGAGGACTTTATCAAAATCAATAATCTTTCTTCTTCTATTATAACTTCTTAATATTTTCAGACTTCTCTCGGTATTATTATAATCTTCTCAGGTCACAAATCAGTCACATAATTTTATTTTTTACATAAAAATCTTCTTTCAAAAAACTTCCCTGTTTTACCTCATAATACCATGGTTTAAACTGTCGGACAATTCCCGAAATATACAAAAATCCCCGACAGGAAAAACGAAATTTTCGTAATCTTATCTGTCGGGGATTCATATTTTAAATCTGTCAGAAGTAATCATATCCTCCATGGATATCTACAATACTTCCATTCATGTAGTTATTGGTAAGTATACTGTACGCCATATCTGCCA
>OLNT01001387.1_pt1 | contig 13426 bp, 9 predicted proteins | sample 1672641 | NCBI WGS metagenome assembly OLNT01 (sample SAMEA3136708, study PRJEB25190) | human gut metagenome
CTTTGCGGACATTTAAGAAGATATAAAAAGATAGTCAAAAAGACATATATAATTTGAAACAATTCCAAATTAATTCCTATGCGGAGCTTTTAGATAGAGAAGCGAAAATAAAAGAACAGGAAAAAGCATTAAAGAATCAAATATACAATAAGGATTTTCTACAGGACAATGAAGCGTATATAAGATATAAGAAGTTAAAAGAAATGTTAAGCGAAGTGCCAGAATCCGATGATAGTTTTGAAAAAATATTGGATGAATTGGAAGAATTGGAACAGGATTTTCCAGATGCAATATTGGATGGAAGTGAGAAGGTTGAACAAATGGAAAAGAAGTTACAGTCAATTCGGGATGAAAAAAGAATTATCAGGCAGATAAAAAAAGAGGAAGAGGAAGACAAATTATTCTATACCGCATGGGGACAGCCAACGGAACATACTTATCAAAACAGTAAAAAGAAAGAGGTGCAGACGCAGTGGGCGAAAACAAAATAAATACGATTAATTTAAATGATATTTTTCAAGATGTAAAGACAGATCTGATCGGAAATCTTTTAAATGAGACAAAAGATAGTAAGAAATGTATGTGGTATCTCATATGCGCATTAGATGGAATGGGAGATCAGGAAATACTGGAACTTTCAGGATATACAATTCCTCAAATCCAAGATGCCAGGACAAAATTTCTGAAACAAAAATATCAGGCAAAGACTTCCTTATCCAATGAAATTCAGATGTTAAAAAAACAGGTTATGGATGTGGTGAAGGAAAACAGAGATGTACGATCTTCTGTTGAAGCTGGACTAGACAAAGCAATTCAAGAGCAGATTGAAAAATCGAATAAACTGATCGAAGCAAAAGATGAAATGATTACAATGATAAATATGCAAAAAGTGGACTTGCAACGACAAAATGAAGAATTAAAAGCAAAGGTAAATGAATTGGAAAAGCAGTCAACATCGGTAGTGGCAGCAACGAGTAATCCTGCAGACAGGAAGGATGCAGAAATACAAATAGAAAAACAACTAAGTGAAGAGGAAAATATTGAAAATAAGATAGAAGTCAGACGGGAAGAAATTCAACTAGAAGAGAGAAAAAAGAGTATAGGAAAACGTATTCGTAAGTATCTTTTTCCGTCAACAGATACAAAGAAATTTATCGGGAAATATTTGGAGAATGATAAGATGACGAAGGAACAAAAGGATTATCTGTTGGAGTGCCTGGAAAGTGGAGTTGGTATAAAAGAAATGTCAGAATTTGCATTTGAAAATCTGACGGTTGAACAAATGGAACGTTTAAGAAAGATAAATGAAAAAAGGAAGGAATAAAGGATGGATATTCATGTAGAGATGCACTTATCTTATGAGACGGATGTGTGGGCATATGGAATGGTCACTTTAGAAAATATCATCCGATTTCCGGTTCAGCTTCGTAAATTTAAAAATAAAGATACGGGAGAAGAGACTTCGTTTCTTAGTTATCCCAGAAGAGAACGTTGTGGAAAATGGGAAAATATACTTGTACCCGAAAAAAAATTAAGGGAAGAAATTGAAAAGGCTGTAGGAGAAAAAATCAAAGAGGAAATGAGAAAAGATTTGTATCTTCCAGAGATAGAAATACTTTCCATCAGCCCAATTGTTCCACGGTATCCACCGAATGCGAAAGCATATATATGTGGTGTTGCATCTGTTCAATTGCTAGGACTTACAATTAATGGAATCACTATTAAAAAAGGACAAAGAGGCTATTTTATTAATATGCCACAATATAAAAGTTCGGATGGGTATCATGATGTGATCTATGCCATAGGGAAAGCAATGCAGAAGAAAATTTCGGAGTGTGTTCTTCAGGAATATCAGAAAATAATGGGCGTAGCGAATTTCGGTACAGAGGGAGGACTGACAAAATGAAAAAGGAAGAATTCATACAATTTGTAGCTAAGAATATTAAATATCATCTTCCATCTGAATTCAAAGATTTCAAAATTGAGGTTGGAAAACACATGGGGTTAGTGATATCAGAAAAAAAATCTCCTAACACAATAAAAATATATTTGGATGAATCATATGAAAAATTTATGGAGAACAAAAATATATTTCCAGTCATGGAAACTGTTGCAAATAACATTACGCAGGGGTGGCATACTGTTGGGAAAATTAGAGACGAAAAAAGACAGGCGATAGAATTCGTGAATAATTACGCAGAGGTAAAGAAACATCTGCAGTTCGTGTTGCGAGATCCGGATTTTACTGAAATTCCGATGAATCAGATAAAAACGGAGCTGGGAAGATATGTTGCGTTGTATGAGATCAATATGGACAAAAATGATGCGGAACATATATCTATACCAATAACCGATAAGTTAACCAAACGTTGGGGGATTACGGCAGATCAACTATATCAAGACACGATAAAGGTTCAGGCAGCATGGAATCAACCTTTACTGGCAGATCTATTGGAAATGGGAGCTTATTTGAATGGGGGACAAGACCTGATAATCTGCTATCAGCAGACAAAATTGATGATACCGGGCTGTACGTGCTAACAAATTATAAGCTGTATAATGGCGCAGCGATGATTGTACATGATGAAATGGCACAAAAAATAGGTAATCTGTTACAAATGGATTATTATATACTTCCGTCTACTGTACATGAATTGCTGGTGTATCCCGATAATGGAGTTATATCAATAACACAATTGCAAGAAATGGTAAAAAGTGTCAATGCTACAGACGTGTTGCCGAAGGATAGGTTGTCCGATAAGGTTTTATTTTACAATCAGCAGGAACGCAGATTAGAGCTTGCTACGGAAAGAGAAGAGTATTTTGAAGACAAAACAGAGGACACTCAAGAGAAAAAGGAATTAGCTGAAGGCAAAGATAAATCAGAATCAGAGAAAAAAGAAGATAAAAGTTTGAAATTTTCAAACCGATTGTAGAAAAATGTTTTTCTAGAAAGTTAATTCCTATATTTAGCACAAGAGTCGGAAAGCGAGGAAAAAATGATGTATGAAGAAAAAAATAGAAGAGAGAATACAACGTTCGACGATCTGACCAGAGATATTGATATGACAGAAGGAGAGATCTTTCTTTCCATCAGTTTAATGGAAGGAGTGGAAGAGGATGAAGAATAAAGAAGTACAAGAGTCGTTAAGACAGGTAGGTATACGATTAATAGAAGAGCCACCATTGTTAAGTCCTGAACCTATGTCTTCACCAGAAGCTGCAGTGCGGGTCTTAGGAGAATGGCTTAGTGAGATGGACAGGGAGCTGTTTTGTGTTGTGAACTTGAATTCCAATCTTACACCAATCAATATGAATGTGGTCAGTATGGGAGCTTTAAATGTGGCGTATGTGCACCCAAGAGATGCAATGAAAAGTGCAATTCTTTCTAATGCGGCATATATGATGCTAATACATAATCATCCATCTGGTTCAATGACACCATCAAAAGAAGATATCAAAATTACAGATCAAATCCAAAGTGCAGCATCCTTAATGGGAATTCCTGTTCTTGATCATATTATAGTTGGGAGACATCAGGAATTTTTTTCTATTCGGGAAAACAATGTATTTTCGTACCAAAACGATATGCAATATACTTCGGATATATCTAAGTTGAGATGGACACAGCAGTCAAGTGTAGCAGAGAGTACTTCATATGGAGGTCAAAACAGCGAAGTGCCAGAATCAAAGATGGACACAATTATGAACTCTCTGGAAAGAGGGGTTCACGAGATATTTACGTCAGAGAAATATCACATATATTTGAATACGATGTCTAAATTCCATAATTATTCTTTCAATAATACACTGCTGATTGCAATGCAGCGACCGGATGCAACACTTGTTGCGGGATATCAGACCTGGAAGAAAAAATTTAACCGGCAGGTACAGCGTGGGGAAAAAGGAATTAAAATCATAGCTCCAGCTCCAATCAAAGAAAAAAGAAGAGTAGAAAAAGTTGATGAAGAAACACAAGAGATTGTGATAGGAGATGATGGTCAACCGGAGACAGAGATTGTTGAACGTATAACTCCTCGATTTCGAGTAACAACTGTATTTGATGTGAGTCAGACTGAAGGAGAACCGTTGCCAACACTGGGAACAACAGAACTGGAAGGGAATGTGGTCATATATGAGGATTTTATGAAGGGACTGGAAGAATTATCGCCAGTCCCTTTCCGATTTGAAGATATTGGAAACGGTGCAAAGGGATATTACAGCGAAAAATATATTGCGATACAGCGTGATATGAGCAATGCTCAAACAATGAAAACTGCCGTTCATGAAACTGCTCATGCGATATTACATGATAGAGATATTATGCAGGAAAATGGGGTTTCAAAAGACCGGACAACAAAAGAAGTAGAAGCAGAAAGTGTAGCATATGTTGTATGTAGTCATTTCGGTTTAGATACTTCCGAATATTCATTTTCTTATATTGCAGGCTGGTCCTCAAATAAAGAAATGTCAGAGCTTAGAAATTCCATGGATACGATCCGAGTGACTTCATCTAAACTAATTGAAGACATCACAGAGAAACTTATAGAATTACGAAAAGAAAAAGCGATGGAAGAGGAAGAAATTATGGAAAGTGTTTCGGAGAAAGAAAGGGATGAAACTGAGCAGGAAGATCGAACAAATGAAAACAGTTTTTTTGAACGTACAGATGATTCTTATGCAATCTATCAATATGATAACACAGATGGAAATTGGGGATACAAATTCATGGGACTGAGCATCATAAGTAATATGGGATTATCTGTGGATGGGAAAGATTACCGTATGATGTTCATGGAGCAATTGCATGAACATGATTCCCTGGATGAATTATATCATAGGTTCAATGCTGAACGACCAGAAGGGTTTGATGGACATTCATTGTCTGTTTCCGATGTTGTTATAATGAAACGTAATGGAGAAATGAAAGCGTATTATGTGGATGATATTGGATTTTCTGAACTTCCGGAATTCACGAAGCAAAGAGAGCAGATTATAGATAGGTCAAATGATTCTCCAGTTTATGCAGGAACACTGGAACAGGCGGTAAGACAGAAGGATGCGGATGCATATTTGGATTCAAGAAAATTAAATATTGATTGTAAAAAAGCGATAGAAGAAGCAATTCAAGAAAACTATGATGGAATACGTTTGAAGGATGATGCAGCGAAAGACGTTGTGAGACGTTTTGGAGAAGAACGTATGAATTTTGTGATGGCAAATACAATTCGGGAAAGCTTTTTAGAGGGACGATTTTCTAAGCAGAATAAAGAATGGGCAGAACATATTAATATTCCGGAAAATATCAGTCATGGAAGGAACTTAAATCTTGATTATATAATTGAAAGTCATCCGGTTGTATTAGATGACTTTATTTCAATGGCAAGATTTGAAATTCGGATGCTGAAAATTGAGCGGGCAATTGAAGATGCAGAGGTACCGATTACTGCAGATACAAATGATTATGTAGCAGATGGACATGAGGGAGCCTGGCATACGATTGAGGAAAGGAAATATGCCGGGGAGAAGTTCTTTCTCATGGAACATAATGAGTTCGGCTCAAATGTAGCAGAAATTATTGTGACAGAAAATGGACAACTTGTGGCAGAGGATTTGTGGAATGGGTTTGATAAGGAGGCATTGGAAGCTATATCAGAATATCTGCAGGACAAGGGGATATCAAAAGAGGAAATATACAAAGAACCGGATGAATTGGCATATAAAATTCATGATGGATATTTTTCTATTCACCGCACAGACGGAGGTTATGACTACACTTTCTATACGAAAGATTATGAAGATATAGATGGCGGTATCTATGATAATCCAGACAGTCCTATAAAGCAGGTGGTAGAGGATATTCTGGAAGATGCAGGAATTTCGTTAGATGATGCAGAATGGATGGATTATGAAGAATTGGATGCCAAAGTTGAGTATGCAGAAGAAATTAAACAACTCGCTGTGGATTTAGACAAATTCAGTTATGAATATGATACATACGAGTATAAAGATAGCATTGAAGATAGAGAAGAGCAGATTGATAAACTTACAGAGGATATTCTGACGAGGAAAACAGGTGATATAAAAAAATGGCTGATAGAGGTGTCGGAAAATTCAGAGATAGATAATGATGTCAGAACTGCACGCTCATTGTATTCTCGTCTGGAAGAAGTGGAGAGAGTATTTATATCTGACGAAACTAATGTCAGTTTCTATGCAGCTGAATGTATGGAATTTCCAGATTTTGGAGAACTTCACGAAAATCTTACTTTGGATGAAGCGATAAAAAAATATGAAAGTATTCCAGAAGAACGGATGCATGGGGTGAAAGGAATTGGATTTGAACTAGAAGATGGAAGTGATTACGAGGGCAAATATGGGTTGATGTATCATGGTCGGGTAGATCGAGAAAATGTTGAGATGATTCAATATTATAAAGATAATCCAGTGATTCAGAAAGCATTAGATGCATTGGAACAATATTGCGAGACTTCTGCAGATAAGTCAGTAGAAAGACAACAAGAAACAAACAGAAAGAAAAAACAAAAGAGCATTTATCAAGGACTTCATAGATAGAAGTCTTTTTTTGTTGTACCGAAATTCGGTACAGAGAGGATTTACTATGGCAACAACGTTATTGAAATTAAAAGAATTATCCCAACAAACAATTGAAGCGATTGTAAAAAGTCCGGATGCCTGGAAAAAATATTTAAATGCAGCACCAAATATTTTTCGATATTCTTTTGAGGATCAGCTTCTGATCTATGCGCAAGCACCAAAAGCAACCGCAGTTGCAACGTACGATGTCTGGAACAAAATTATGCACAGGGCAGTAAAGAAGGGAAGCTGTGGGATTGGTCTGATTCATACGAAAAGGCGGTATGAAAAGATTGATTATGTGTTTGACGTAACTCAGACAGCAGAAAAATATGATTCTCGATCCTTAAATATATGGAAAGTTACCGAAAAGAATGAAACTCTTGTTAGAACATATCTGCAGAATACGATTGATATTGAAGAAGGGATGGAATCTATCCCAGAGTTGGTACATGAACTAATCAAAGAAAGTGTCGATGATGTGATCGATGATCTGCAAGATGCGCTTAAAGAAGATGTTGAAGGCACATATCTGGAAGACCTGGAAGAAGATCAATTAAAACATGATTTTCAAGAACTGCTGGAAAATAGTATATTTTATGTCTGTTTGTCAAAATGTGGATATGATCCGGAAATGTATCTTTCCTCAGATTCTTTTCAGTTTATTACAAACTTCAATGATATTTCAGTGCTTCGACATTTAGGCTATGCTACGACTGAAACGTGTAATTCAATTTTGCATGGTATTACCGTATTTTTGATCAGAAATCAGAAAAATATAGATCAGAAAATAACACAACTGGAGACAACACCAGAAGTTTTAACAAAAATATCTGCAGAAAAGCGTGTACCGAATTTCGGTACACAGAAAGAAGAACATGCAGAAGAGGAAGAACCAGATAATCATGTTTTGCGAACAGTACCAAAAGCTCCAGTTCGAGTAGATGAAGTGATCGAAGCAGATGATGACTATACACAATTAGAGTTCATTCCATCAGAAGCGGAACAAAGCGAACAAATCCAACTTGAAATTGCTTCACGTAAGACAGAGAATGATGCAGAGTATATCTTGGATTCAGAAATAGATGCGATATTGCGGCTTGGAGGAGGAGAGGAAAATTCACAGCATTCAATTGCTGCCCGTTTGATTAATGGTTTGGATAAGGAAGAATTTGCGGAATTCCTAAGCAGAGAATATGGTACTGGTGGTAAAGGGGTATACCTAAATAACCGAAAGATATCAGTATGGTATGATCAATCAGGACTACGGTTTGCAAGAGGTGAATCGGCACAGGATAGATATGATCGATTAATCCCCTGGCAAGAAGCGGCAGATAGAATTAAAAAATTATATGAAGATGGGAAATATCTGCCCAATTCGATTGTAGTAAATGCCTTGAAAGTGACAGAAAAAAAGTATGCTCAGAGGGTAGAATTATTATTTCGAGATGCGGGTGTGCTGCCGGAGGGGCTAAAGTATAAGGAAGAATGGGGCGATGTTATCCAACAAGAATTGTCCGAAAAAAATGGACAGGAAAAAATAAAAACAGTGTTTGACACAATAGATAAAATGATTCAAACTGATTCTTCTATGCCAAGTTGGATAAAAATAAATAATGCCAAATATCAAAAAATATTTGAAGAATTAATATCGGAAGAAAAACATTATATTCTGCAATCTTCCGATATTTTTATGCCGGAAAAGCAATTTATTACAGAAGACGAAATCAATGCTATATTAGGGAGTGGTTCTGGGGTAGAGGGTGGAAAAAAACGCATCTATAACTTCCTGACAAAGGAACATAGTATAAAAGAAAAAATAGAGTTCCTAAAAAATGAATATGGGATAGGAGGACCTATGCCGGGAGTCGTCGGAAGCTGGTTTTCATCTGAAAACCATGATGCAAAAGGGATTGTCATTGAAAAGGAATTTTGTGGAAAGGTCATATTAAAATGGAACATGGTTCTACGCCGTATCGAAACCATGATACAGAAGAACCAATATCTAACAGAAAAATCGGAATCTGAAACGGTGGTTATAGAACAAGAACAGAGTTCGCAAAAGCCGGATACTGCAGATCAACAGGATAATGTACCGAATTTCGGTACAGAACAAATAGCATCTGCAGAAAATGAGCGCATACGAGTAGCAATCGAAAGCAGTGAGGATGTAGAAGAACGGGACATTGGATTTTTTACATATCATTATCCAGATGGAAGAGATGGAATACGTTTCCGTTTGGTACGCATTGGTGAGGATGGGAAGTTAGAGGTATATCCTTCAGCAAATCGATTCTTTATTAACCAGGCTGCGGTTGATGAGTATATAACAGAACATGCGGAGATTCTTGAGGTGATAGAATATGATGCCATTGTACATGAAGCAAGGGCAAGTGTGCTGGAAAACAGACCAACTACACCAGAGGAACAGAAGCAGATCCAGGAAGTATTACAGAAAGAAAGCAAAAACAATACGCAAACAATTCGTCCTGGTAATTTCTATATTACAGATAATCAGTTGGGAAATGGAACTGCAAAGGAAAAATATCAAAGAAATGTCGATGCAATTCGATTGTTAAAGCAATTGGAGCAGGAGCATCGGCAGGCTGATCGGTATGAACAGGAAGTTCTCTCGCAGTATGTTGGATGGGGAGGTCTTGCTTATGCATTTGACGAAGGAAAATCTAATTGGGCGGATGAATATAAAGAACTAAAAGAGTTGCTTACAGAGTCCGAATATAAATCTGCACGAGAATCTGTATTGAATGCACATTATACGCAACCTGTGATTATTAAAAGTATGTATAAGGCGTTGGAACAAATGGGATTTAAAAACGGAAATGTGCTAGAGCCTGCAATGGGAGTAGGAAATTTTTTTGGAGCAATGCCGGAATCCTTGCGTGATTCAAAGCTATATGGTGTGGAGTTAGACAGTATCAGTGGTAGAATTGCAAAACAACTGTATCCGGATGCAGACATCCGGATTACTGGTTATGAAACTTCCGGATATCCGGATGATTTTTTTGATGTTGCGATTGGAAATGTTCCGTTTGGTAATTATCAGGTGTATGACAGGCGATATGAACAACACCATTTTCTGATCCATGATTATTTCTTGGCGAAAACTTTAGATCAGTTAAGAAGTGGTGGAGTAGCAGCGTTTATCACATCCAAGGGAACAATGGATAAAAAAAATAGTCTGGTTCGTTCCTACTTGTCACAGCGAGCAGAATTATTAGGAGCAATTCGTTTACCAAACACTGCATTTAAGGGCAATGCAGGAACAGAGGTAACATCAGATATTTTGTTTTTCCAGAAAAGAGAAGGAATTTCTTATGATTCTCCGGAGTGGCTGGACATTGGAGTGAATGAAGATGGTATTGAGTTAAATCAATATTTCTTAAATCATCCGGAAATGGTACTCGGACACATGGAAGAGGTAAGCGGACCATATGGAAAAGAAACCGCATGTATACCGCTTAAAGGGGCAGATCTGAAAGAACAACTAGATGTTGCAATCACGAAGGTTCAAGGACAGATTTTTGTGGAAGAAAATCCGGAAGTTGTAATCGAGGAAGATCAAAGAGACATTCCTGCAAATCCAGATGTAAAAAATTACTCTTATACATTAGTTGAAGAACAATTATATTTCCGGGAAAATTCCAGAATGTATCCAGTGAATCTTCCAAAGGCTACAGAGGAACGTGTGCGTGGAATGATTGAAATCCGAGAATCAGTAAGGAGATTGATTTCTCTACAGATGGATGAAAATGGAACAGATGAAGCGATTAAAACGGAACAAGAAAAGCTGAATAGAGTCTACGATGAATTCTATAAAAAGTATGGTGTTATAAGTAGTACTGGAAATAAGAGGGCTTTTTCATCAGATGCATCCTATTGTTTATTGTGTTCATTGGAAATACTGGATGAAAATGGAAATCTGGAACGGAAAGCGGACATGTTTTCAAAGCGCACGATCAGTAAAGCTGTGCCGGTTACCAAGGTGGATACGGCGATTGAGTCACTGACGGTTTCAATGAGTGAATATGCAAGAGTAAATCTGCTATTTATGGCGCAACTGACGGGTAGAAGTGAAGAAACTGTAATAGAAGAACTGAAGGGGATAATCTTCTTTAATCCGGAAACCAATCGTTGGGAAAATAATGATGAATATTTATCCGGGAATGTCAGAGAAAAATTACAAGTCGCAAAAGAACATCTACAGACAGATTCCAGATATCAGGAAAATGTAGATGCCTTAGAAAAGATACAGCCCAAAGATCTTGATGCGTCTGAAATTGAAGTCAGGATCGGTGCTACCTGGATTGAACCGGAAATGTATGAACAGTTTATGGAAGAGGTCTTCCATACACCAAAATATCATCTGAATAACCGGAGAATTGCAATCGAATATTCCAAAACAACCGGAGAATGGCGGATTAAAGGGAAAAACCTGGATAGTATTGGAAATACAATCGCTTATAACACCTATGGAACGCAGAGAATTAACGCATATGAAATTCTTGAAGCAACATTAAATCTACGGGATGCCAGAGTGTATGATAGGGTAGAAACCGATGGAACTGTCAGATATGTCGTAAATAAGACAGAAACAATGTATGCAGCCCAGAAGCAGGACGCTATAAAAGAAGCTTTCCAGGAATGGATTTATGCCGATCTACAGAGAAGAGAAACGATCTGTAAAACATATAATGAAAGGTTTAACTCGATCCGTCCACGGGAATATGATGGAAGTTACCTGGTATTTCCAGGAATGAATACCGAAATTACATTAAAACCACATCAGAAAAATGCGGTTGCACATCAGTTGTATGGGAAAAATACTTTATTGGCTCATTGTGTTGGCGCTGGAAAAACATATGAAATGATTGCTGCAGCAATGGAGTCGAAAAGACTTGGGCTGTCGCAAAAAGCACTGTTTGTTGTGCCGAATCATCTGACGGAGCAGTGGGGAGCGGAATTTTTACAGTTATATCCTGGAGCAAATATCTTGGTTGCAACGAAAAAGGACTTTCAGCCAATGAACAGGAAAAAGTTCTGTGCCAGAATTGCACTTGGAAATTATGATGCAGTGATTATAGGTCATAGTCAATTTGAAAAGATTCCACTGAGCGATGAACGTCTGAAGAAAATGCTGAATGGTCAGATTGATGATATTATTGCAGCAATTGAGCTGGCAAAAGAAAGCAATACAGAAAACTTTACCATCAAGCAGATGGAGAAAACCAAAAAACAATTAGCGGTAAGATTAGAAAAGCTAAATAAGAAAGAAAAAAAGGATAATACAATCACGTTTGAGGAGTTGGGCGTAGACAGGCTTTTTGTAGATGAGAGTCATTACTATAAGAATCTTTTTTTGTATACAAAGATGAGAAATGTTGCAGGAGTATCACAGACGGAAGCACAGAAATCAACGGACATGTTTAATAAGTGTCAATATATGAATGAAATTACAGAAGGAAGTGGAATTACATTTGCAACTGGAACGCCGATCAGCAATAGTATGACAGAACTGTTTACGATACAGCGTTACCTTCAGATGGAGGAACTGCAAAAGACTGGTCTCACACAATTTGATGCCTGGGCAGCCACGTTTGGCGAGACGGTTACAGCAATTGAATTAGCTCCGGAAGGAACGGGCTATCGAACCAAAACGAGATTTTCACGTTTCTTCAATGTTCCGGAACTTATGAGCATGTTTAAGGAAGTTGCAGATATCAAAACATCTGATCAATTAAATCTTCCTGTTCCGGAAGTGGAATATAAAACGATTGTTATCAAGCCAACAGAAGAACAAAAAGAATATGTGGCAGAATTAGGTGAGCGTGCAGAGCAAGTAAGAAATGGAGGGGTGGATTCCTCCATTGATAACATGCTGAAAATAACCAATGATGGTCGAAAACTTGCATTAGATCAGAGATTAGTAAGTGATGCGTTCCCTGATTCAGTGGATGGAAAGGTATCTGAATGTGCAAGACAGTGTTACGATATATGGGAAAATACCAAAGACACGAAATCAGCACAATTGGTGTTCTGTGATTTGTCGACACCGAAAAATGATGGAACATTTAATGTGTATGATGATTTGAAACAAAAATTAATGGATATGGGTGTTCCGGAAGAAGAAATTGCTTATATTCATCATGCAAATACAGATACAAGGAAAGCGGAGCTGTTCTCGAAAGTAAGAAGTGGACAGGTTCGCTTTTTGTTTGGCTCGACCGCTAAAATGGGAGCTGGCACGAATGTGCAGGACAGACTGATTGCTCTTCATCATTTGGATGTGCCTTGGAAACCTTCGGATGTAGGACGGATTTTGCGGACATTCAAAATAAAAAAGAATGTGGAGGTAACAGACAATGGCAAAGACAATTTTTGAGGAAATGGGCGGCAAATACGAAAGGCAAGGCGATTATTTAATACCGTGCTTAACTGTACCCGCCGAAGAAGAACAGCCGATAGGCATCTGGGGACAGCGGCATTTGGATTATCTGAAGCATCACTGCAAAGTTACATACACCAATCTTCTTACAAGCGGCAGACTTAACGCTTACCTTGCCGACATTGACAGACAGGCACAGGAACGCTTTGAAAGGCTCATAGAGGGTATGAAACAGGCACAGGGCATAACGGAACAGCTAAAGGCAGAAAACGCCTTAGAATGGACAGGATGCCTCAATAACATAAGGGCTTGTGCGAGGGAGATTGTGGAAAAGGAAATTATTTTTGCATAAACAGATGATTAGTGGCAGGGGGAAATCCTGCCGCTTTTTCTGCTTTAGTTTGTCAGCTTGACAAATAAAGGGTT
>OLNT01001394.1_pt1 | contig 13345 bp, 10 predicted proteins | sample 1672641 | NCBI WGS metagenome assembly OLNT01 (sample SAMEA3136708, study PRJEB25190) | human gut metagenome
TTGTGATCTGTGCAGAAATTGAGGAAGAAATTTCTGAACTTGATGATGATGAGAAAAAAATGTTCCTCGAAGATCTGGGGCTGAAAGAGTCCGGTCTTGAGAAACTGGTAAGGGCAAGCTACAGACTTCTGGGCTTGATGAGCTTTCTGACATCAGGAGAAGATGAGACTCGTGCATGGACGATCAAAATCGGAACAAAGGCGCCACAGGCAGCCGGTAAGATTCATACAGACTTTGAAAGAGGATTTATCAAAGCAGAGGTTGTGAATTATCAGGATCTTCTGGACTGTGGTTCTTATGCAGGTGCAAGAGAAAAAGGACTTGTCCGTATGGAAGGTAAAGAATACATCGTACAGGATGGAGATGTGATCCTGTTCAGATTCAATGTATAAAAATCGATAGCCTTAAAGGTATATCGGTTTCTGTACAACATATCCGATAATACGAAGTATATGATAAAGGGGTTTTATGGAGATAACAGTAAGATTTCCGAATCTGGGGTTTTTGTTTGAATATGAGGACAGAATTTTTTCTGTTCTTGGATTTGATATCACAATATACGGGATACTGATGGCTGTAAGTCTGCTTATTGGGCTGGGGATGATTCTTCTCTGCGCCAGATGGCAGAAATTGAATCTGAATCTCTGCCTGGGAGCGTCAATCTCGGCACTGGTCGGTGGAGTGATCGGAGGCAGGCTTTATTACATTGCTTTTTCATGGAGTCAGTTCAGTGGTAAATCCTGGAAGATCCTGTGTGATATACGCAGTGGTGGTATGTCTATTTATGGAGCAATTCTGGGGGGCGTGCTTGTGGCAGCTCTCTTCTGCCGGCTCAGCAGAACGTCATTCTGGAAAATGGCAGATATTGTATGTATGGGACTGCTCAGCGGACAGATAATAGGTGTATGGGGAAACTTTTTTAATAGAGAGGCTTTTGGCGAGTACACAGACAGTCTGTTTGCAATGGGACTTCCGATGGATTCCGTACAGAAGAGCGCAGTGACAAAGCTGATGAAACAGCATCTGGTAACTTTCAGAGATATGGATTACATTCAGGTACATCCACTGTTTTTCTATGAAAGTATCTGGTGTTTGCTGCTGCTTCTGATTTTGCTGCTTTATACCTGGAGAAAAAAATTTGAAGGTGAGATCTTTCTCAGATATCTTGCAGGATACGGGCTGGGCAAGTGTGTGACAGAGTGGCTTCGCACGGATAAACTGTATATTCCGAAGACAAAGATACCGGTTTCCCTGCTTGTGTCTGCTGCACTTTTCCTGATCTGTGGCATTGTTGCGACAGTGCGAAGGATTCTTTCAAAGAAAAGAGAGAAGGTTAGCAGACGCAGGAGAGAGGAGCGTAATGCCGCAGAAGAGAAAAATGATGGCAGCAGACTGGAAGACATTCATAACTTTGAGAATGTACAGGATGAGTTCAGAGACATTCTTGAAGAACTGGATAGAGCGGGAAAGATGGTGGCTGAAGAAGATACGGAATCAAATGAGTCGGAAGATTCAAAATCCGCAGAAACTGCTGAAACGACAGAAACGGAAGTTTCAGAGTCTGTCGAAGATGCGGAAGCGGCAGAAGCTCCGGCGTCTGCAGAAACTGTTGAATCAGAGAGTAAGGGAACGGAGGGATCTGACGAATCAGCTGAGGCTGAGCCAGAGGCTGGACCGGATGATCGCGAAGATGTATAAATAATAAACGGGTAACATGAAAATAGACATGTGACAGAGTTAAAGGGGGTTCTCCAAAGGGAGGACCCCCTTCGCTTTTTAAACAACTTTGAAAATTAGAAAATCTTCTGTAATACTCTCGTAAAATATGGCAATTTTCCGCTTAAAATGTATAAAATTGTTCAGAAAAAAACTACGATTCCCACTTGTATTTTCAAGGTAAATAGGTTAGAATGATTTTATAAGTGGTAGAAAGTGGTGAATAGTGGTGGCGAATGGAGGGAATGTGGCATATTTATCCATTTCCGCCGGCAGATACGAAGGGGAGAATCGTATCTCACGAGAGTAGGTGAGTTTATATGTTCATGGGCGAATACAATCATACAATCGACGCGAAGGGGCGTCTGATCATCCCTTCCAAATTCAGAGAACTCCTGGGAGAGGAGTTTGTTCTGACAAAGGGACTTGATGGTTGTCTCTCTATTTATCCTATGGATGAATGGAATGCCTTTGAAGAAAAACTCAGAGCCTTACCACTTACAAACAAAAATGCCAGAACCTTCACACGTTTCTTTGTAGCAGGTGCGACAAACTGTGAACTGGACAAGCAGGGGAGAATTCTTGTACCGCAGACGTTACGGGAATTCGCTGGTCTGGAAAAAGACGTTGTGCTCACCGGAAACCTCAACAGAATTGAGGTATGGAGCAAAGAGAAGTGGAGCGAGAATTGTGATTATGATGATATGGACAGTATTGCAGAGGGTATGCAGGACATGGGTATCATCATCTAAGCATTACGCCGGAAAGAAATCCAACAGGAGACGGATATGGAATTTAAACACAAATCTGTATTACTGGAAGAAACCATCGATGGTTTAAGGGTAAAACCTGATGGTACTTATGTGGATGGAACTCTGGGAGGAGCAGGGCACGCACAGGAAGTGTGCCGCAGACTTTCTGCCAAGGGGAGATTTATTGGCATAGATCAGGACCAAGATGCAATAGTTGCTGCGAGTGAACGGTTGTCCGCCTATGGTGACAGAGTTCAGATTATTCGCAGCAATTATTGTTACATGGCGAATGAGCTGAAGAACCTGGGAATTCAGAAAGTTGATGGAATTGTTCTGGACCTGGGAGTTTCGTCTTATCAGTTAGACAATGAAGAGCGTGGATTTACCTATCGTGTGGATGCACCGCTGGATATGAGAATGGACCAGAGACAGAGCCGCACAGCTGCGGATATTGTGAATGGTTATGATGAAAGAGAACTGTACCGTATCATTCGTGATTACGGTGAAGATAAATTTGCAAAAAACATTGCAAAACATATTGTGGCTGCGAGAGCCAAAGCACCGATTCAGACAACCGGAGAACTGACTGAGATCATACGACAGTCAATTCCGATGAAAATCCAGGCAACTGGAGGACATCCTGCAAAGAGAACTTTTCAGGCAATCCGAATTGAACTGAACCGGGAACTTGATGTTCTGAGAGAATCACTGGATGGGATGATCGATCTTCTGGATGATGGCGGAAGAATCTGTATTATTACCTTTCATTCTCTTGAGGACAGGATTGTAAAAACAATTTTCCGAAAAAATGAAAATCCATGTACCTGTCCACCGGATTTCCCAGTATGTGTATGTGGCAAGAAATCCAAAGGAAAAGTGATCACGAGAAAACCGATTCTGCCAAGTGAGACAGAAATGGAAGAGAATCCGAGATCTAAGAGTGCAAAACTCAGAATCTTTGAAAGAAGATATCTTTAATTAAGTATAGAAGTAGAAAGTTGTGAGATGTAGATGGAGAGGACGAACAGAGCAGTCACATCCAGAAAAAACAGAACAAATGCCAGAAATGCCCGTGGAATGTATGTGGATGGGAATGCGGTGCGAAGACTGCAGGAAGTTCCTGCGAGACCGTATCAGGCTCCTGGAGCGCAGACCGCGCGGCGAGTTCGTGAAAATATGCCGGAGAGACCGGCTGCTCAACCGAGACAGCTCAGTCGGGAAGCACAGAGAAACAGAGAAAAAGCAAAGAGCATGGGACGCGGTTTTGTGGTGTTCCTTGCAGTGGTAAGTGTTGCCGTACTTTTTTGCTGTGTCAATTATCTTCAGCTGAAATCGGAGCTGACAGGTAAGATAAAAACAGTTGCTTCTCTGGAAACAGAACTGTCACAGATTAAAGAAGACAACAATGCATATGAGAGTCAGGTAACTTCAGATGTGGATCTGAATACGATCAAGAAGCTTGCCATAGGGCGTCTGGGAATGAATTATCCGAAAGATGACCAGAAAAAGACTTATACTATGCCGAGTAACAGTTATGTAAGACAGTATCAGGAAGTTCCTGAGTCCAAGAGGTGATAGATCATTGAGCAATACCAATACGAGGAATCGAAGAAGACCTCAGAAAAAAATTAATCACAAAATGAGAGGAAAGCTAGTAGGACTATTCGCTGTAGTGTTGCTAGCTTTAGTTGGTTTACTGGGCAGAATTACTTATATTAATGCTACCAGTGGCAAAAAATACAAAAAACAGGTTCTGACACAGGCACAGCAGAAGTATCAGAGCAGTACTCTTCCAGCGAAAAGAGGAGATATTTATGACCGTAACGGTAATATCCTGGCGACAAGTCAGAAAGTGTATTCTGTGATCCTTGACTGCAAGACCATCAACTCTGATGAAAAATATGTAGAACCGACAGTAAGAGCACTGACAGACGTGCTGGGACTTGATGAAGACAAGATTCGGTCGATCCTTTCCGCCGAGGATACGAAGAACAGCCAGTATCAGATCCTGAAGAAGCAGCTCTCCATGGATGAGAAAAAAGCTTTTGAAGATTATGAATCTCCGGCTGAAGACAGCGAGCTGTCAGATGCACAGAAAGCAGAGCGGGCAAATATAAAAGGGGTATGGTTTGAAGAAGATTATCTGAGAAGTTATCCGTTTAATGAGCTTGCAAATGATGCGATTGGATTTACACTTTCCAGAGATACGGCAGACGTAGGGCTGGAGAGTTACTATAACAGTACGTTGATGGGGACGGATGGCCGTCAGTATGGATATATTAATGACAATGCAGATGTGGAACAGACGATCATCGATCCGAAAGACGGACAGAGTATTGTAACAACCTTGGATGTGGGTGTACAGCAGATTGTTGAAAAATATGTTAATGGATTTAAAGAAGCCATGGGAGCAAAAAATATCGGTGTGATTGCAATGAAGCCATCTACCGGTGAGATCATTGCCATGGATGGCGGGGACCGTTATGACCTGAATAATCCGCGTGATCTTTCGAGTATTTATTCTGAGGATCAGATTGCAGCGATGAATGATGAGGATACGGTGACAGCCCTGAATGCCATGTGGAACAATTTCTGTGTGACAGAGACGTATGAGCCGGGATCTGTTGTGAAGCCGATCGTTATGGCGGGTGCACTGGAAAAGGGTAAAATTTCGGAGAACGATACATTTGTCTGTGATGGTGGACAGACCTTTGGTGCGAATGGCGATACGTACATCAAATGTGCGGTTTGGCCGGATGCACACGGAACAGAGGCACTGCGGGATGTTATCGCGAACTCCTGTAACGATGCGATGATGCAGATTGCAGCCAAGATGGGAACGGAACAGTACCTCAAGGCACAGACGCTGTTTAACTTCGGAAGCCGTACCGGAATCGACCTTCCAAATGAAGGTTCTGGTGTGATTCATACTGCAGATACGATGGGCGAGACAGAGCTTGCATGTTCCGCGTTCGGACAGGGATTTACCTGTACCATGATCCAGGAGATCAACGCCATGTGCTCTGTTATCAATGGAGGCTCCTATTATCAGCCTCATCTGGTAAGTGAGATCAAAGACAGCAGTGGTTCAACTGTAAAGAAATTTGATCCGATTCTTATGAAACAGACAGTTTCTTCAGAGATATCAGCAGATATCCGTTCTTACATGCAGGCCAGTGTGCAGGAAGGTACCAGTGGTACTTCAAAGGTACAGGGATACAGTTCTGGTGGTAAGACCGGTACTGCCGAAAAGTTTCCGCGAGGCAACGGCAAATACCTGGTTTCTTTTATCACTTTTGCACCGGTGGATGATCCGCAGATCCTTCTCTACGTGGTTGTTGATGAGCCGAAAGCAGATGAGCAGGCGGACAGTAAATATCCACAGTATATCGCACAGGGAATTCTGTCAGAACTTCTTCCGTATCTGAATGTTACTCCGGATGAATCTGAAGACGGCAGTGTTCCTGAGACGGAACTCTGGGAAGGATTTAAAGGCCACCTGGTAGATGTATCCGGAAGTAGTGTGGATGAAAAGGGAAATCTGGTGGATGGCAGTGGAAACCGCGTGGATCTTGAAGGAAACCGTATTGATGAAAATGGCTATCTTTTAAATGACAACGGAGAACACAAGCTGGATGATAACGGACAGTATATCATGTCCACATATCTGATTGCGTCTTCTTCGGATTCAGACACTACGTTGAAGGAAGCGATTTCAGATACCAATGTTCCTGCACCACCGGAAGAGGATGAATCGGACACTACAGAAAATAACGATATGGAAAGCGAAGGCATCACAAATGAAGAGGCCGGGCTGGACTAAATAAAGAGTCGTACACATCTCCTCTGGAGAACAGTCATATATTGTTAAGACTGTTTTCCAGAGGATTTTTTTATGAAAAAAAATTATACATTTCATAAAAGGAAAGTGTGGATCGTTTTCTTTTTGTGTCTGCTGATGATCTTGTGTCTGATTGGCAGACTGATCTATCTTATGGGCTTTCGTTCGGATTATTATTATGAAAAAGCGGAGGATCTTCATGAACGGGAAAGAGACATTAAGGCCGCACGTGGTGAAATTGTGGACGCAAAGGGAAAAGTACTTGCTGCAAATAAAACAGTGTGTACGATTTCTGTAATTCACAGTCAGATAAAAGAGCCGGAAAAAGTGATCGCTCTTCTGACAGAAAAACTGGGGATATCTGAGCAGACTGTACGGAAAAAAGTAGAAAAAATTTCTTCCATAGAAAGAATACGTACAAATGTGGAGAAAGAAACAGGAGATGAAATTCGAAATGCAGGATTTGCGGGGATAAAAGTAGATGAAGATTACAGGCGTTACTATCCGATGGGGACACTCGCGTCGAAGGTGCTTGGGTTTACAGGCGGGGATAATCAGGGAATCATTGGACTGGAAGTGGAATATGATGATATTCTAAAGGGAAAACCTGGAAAAATCCTGACAACAACGGATGCGAGAGGGATTGAACTGGACGGAATCGGTGAAAACAGAGAAGAACCACAAAAAGGCTATACACTGAGAATAAGTCTGGATGCAGATATACAGAAATATGTACAGCAGGCGGCACAGAAAGTGATGGAAGAAAAACAGGCCGAAAGGGTTTCCATACTCCTTATGAATCCGCAGAATGGAGAAATTTATGCCTGTGTAAATGTTCCGGAATTTGATCTGAATGAGCCTTTTGAACTGAATTCAGGCATGGATGCAGAAGGGATGAGTGAAGAAAAAAAACAGGATCTTCTGAATCAGATGTGGAGAAATCCGTGTCTGAATGATACATATGAACCAGGATCGACTTTTAAGATCATTACGATGGCAGCCGGCCTTGCGGAAGGAGTAGTATCATTGAACGATTCTTTTTACTGCCCGGGATATAAGCTGGTGGAGGACCGGCGAATCCACTGTGCGAACCGAAGAGGCCATGGAGCACAGAATTTTGTGAAAGGTGCGGAAAATTCCTGCAATCCGGTGTTTATTGAGGTGGGATTACGGCTTGGTGTGGATAAGTACTATCAGTATTTTCGACAGTTTGGACTGATGGAAAAGACCGGGATCGATCTTCCGGGAGAGGCGGGAACGATCATGCATCAGGAAGAAAATATGGGAGAAGTGGAACTTGCGACGGTATCGTTTGGACAGTCTTTTCAGATCACACCGATTCGTCTGGCAGCAACTGTGAGTTCCCTGATCAATGGTGGAACGCTGATCACTCCTCATTTTGGAGTGGCGATTGAGTCATCAGATGGAGAAACAGTAAAGGCGCTGGAATATTCCAATGGCAGAAAGATTCTGGATGGCAAGATCTCTGAAACTGTCCGGTATATCCTGGAGCAGGTAGTTGAGGAGGGATCCGGGCGCAATGCAGCAGTGGAGGGATATCGGATTGGCGGAAAGACTGCAACATCACAGACGCTTCCCAGAAGTGCAAATCGCTATATTTCTTCGTTTCTGGGATTCGCACCGGCAAATGATCCGAAAGTTCTTGCATTGTGTATTATCCATGATCCACAGGGAATTTATTATGGAGGAACGATCGCAGCTCCCGTTGTGAGAAGTATCTTCGAAAATATACTCCCGTATCTGGGAGTTGATAAATCAGACGAAAAGCCTTATAATCAAACGTAATAAAAAACGAAAGAATGATAAGAGGTGTGAGGATGAATATTCAAGTTGTATTCCCGGTACTGATCTCATTTGCGATCAGTGTGATCCTGGGACCAGTCATCATCCCGTTTCTGAGAAAACTCAAGATGGGACAGACAGAACGAGTGGAAGGTGTGCAGTCGCATCTGAAAAAGGCAGGAACTCCGACAATGGGTGGAGTGATCTTTCTGATCGCTGCAGTGGTTACTTCTCTGTTCTATGTAAAAGACTATCCGGCAATTATTCCAGTACTGTTTCTGACACTTGGATTTGGAATCATCGGTTTTCTGGATGATTATCTGAAAGTTGTACTGAAACGTTCAGACGGACTGCTGGCATGGCAGAAATTTGGACTGCAGGTCGTTGTGACCGGTATTTTTGTTTTTTATATCCTGAACTATACAAATATTGATCTTGCAATGCGTATCCCATTCTGGCCGGATCATTATCTGAACCTTGGATGGCTTGCGATTCCGGTGCTGTTTTTTGCTGTGATCGGTACTGTAAACGGTGTGAACTTTACAGATGGCCTGGATGGACTGGCTTCCAGCGTGACTTTGATCGTAGCGGTATTTTTTACCGTAGTTTCCATTGGAACAAAGAGCGGGATCGAACCTGTGACAGGAGCCGTTGTCGGTGGACTGATGGGATTCCTTCTGTTTAATGTATATCCAGCAAAAGTGTTTATGGGAGATACCGGTTCTCTGGCACTGGGCGGATTTGTGGCAGGTGCTGCATATATGATGCAGATGCCGCTGTTTATTTTGCTGATCGGTCTGATTTATCTGGTAGAAGTACTTTCTGTCATGATTCAGGTAACTTATTTTAAAGCCACTCATGGCAAACGTATCTTTAAAATGGCGCCAATCCATCATCATTTTGAACTGTGTGGATGGTCAGAAACAAGAGTTGTAGCAGTATTTTCTGTAATTACTGCTGTTATGTGCCTGATCGCACTTCTGGCGTTATAAGATGTCCGGACAAAAAGGTCAAAATCCACATGAGCTTGCTCATAGGTAATAAGGAGGAAATTAAAATGAATTTACAGGGGAAAAAAGTGCTTGTATTTGGTTCCGGAAAAAGTGGAATCGGTGCAGCAGAGCTTCTGGCGAAAGTAGGGGCGCAACCTGTCATTTATGATGGAAATAAAGATCTTGATAAAGAGACTGTAATAAAAAAAGTTCCAGATTGCAACAATATTGAAGTATATGCAGGAGAACTTCCAGAAGAAGTGCAGAAGAGACTGGATCTGGCAGTGTTGAGTCCTGGTGTACCGACGGATATTCCGCTTGTAAAGAGCTTTTATGAACAGGGACTTCCGGTATGGGGTGAGGTAGAACTTGCGTATCGTACCGGCAAGGGAAGAGTACTGGCAATTACAGGAACAAATGGCAAAACAACTACAACAGCTCTTCTGGGAAAGATTATGAGTGATGCAGAAGATTCTGTTTTTGTAGTAGGAAATATTGGAACTCCATATACATCAAAGGCACTGGAAATGAAAGATAGCTCCACAACAGTGGCCGAGATCAGCAGTTTCCAGCTGGAAACAATCGAAGAGTTTGCACCGAAGGTAAGTGCAATCCTGAATATTACGGAAGACCATCTGAACAGACACCATACGATGGAAGAATATATCCGCGTCAAAGAACTGATCGTCAAAAATCAGACAGCAGAGGATTACTGTATCCTGAACTATGAAGATGAAGTGCTTCGTGAGTTTGGCAGACACATTGTTCCGAAAACTGTGTATTTTTCAAGCGTGAGAAAACTGGACGAGGGTATTTATCTGGATGGAGATCTGATCGTACTGAAAACAGCAGACGAAGAAATCCCTCTGGTACATACAGGAGAACTGAAACTTCTCGGACAACACAATTTTGAGAATGTTATGGCGGCATCTGCAATGGCATATTATGCAGGTGTGTCTGTGGAAAATATCCGTAAGAGCATCTGTGCGTTCACAGCAGTAGAACACCGCATTGAATATGTCATGGAGAAAAATGGTGTTGCATATTATAATGATTCCAAGGGAACCAATCCTGATGCAGCAATAAAAGGAATCCAGGCAATGAACCGTCCGACGATCCTGATCGGTGGTGGTTACGACAAAGGTTCCAGTTATGATGAGTGGCTGAATTCTTTTGACGGGAAGGTAAGATATCTGGTGCTGATCGGCCAGACGCGTGACAAGATCAAAGAGGCGGCAGAACGTCTTGGTGTCTGCCCATGCATTCTCTGTGAAAATCTTGAGGAGGCAGTAAAGATATGTGCCGAAAAAGCCAATCCTGGTGATGCGGTACTTCTTTCACCGGCATGTGCAAGCTGGGGACAGTTTGATAATTATGAACAGCGTGGAGACATGTTCAAAGAATATGTAAGAGCATTGTAATATAAGACCAGACTTCTGTGACGGAAGTCTGGTCTTTGCATATATTAACTGTAAGAGACTCTGTGGGAGTGGATCATTTGGATGAAATTCACGTGATTGGGGGAAACTGTCTTAAGGGCAGCATAACTGTGCAGGGATCAAAAAATACAGTACTTCCGATCATGGCTGCATCACTGCTTCAGAGGGAAATCTGTGTTCTGAGAGGCTGTCCGCGTATTCTTGATGTCTGTTATATGGAAGAAATCCTTCACATTCTGGGAGTCGTTACCTGGTGGAAGGGCCATGATCTGTATCTTGACTGCAGCAAAGTCTGTGGAAGGGAAATTGCCTCGGAATATACAGGAAGAATGCGTTGTTCTGTGATTCTGCTGGGAGCACTTCTCGGCAGAAACCAAAGAGGTGTGATCGGTTATCCGGGCGGCTGCGTGATCGGAAAACGTCCGATAGATCTTCATCTGTATGCGCTGAAAAGTCTGGGTGCGATAATTTCAGAAAAAAACGGAAAAATTCAGGCAGATTGCAAAAAACTGAAAGGGCAGGAGATAAATTTTCCTGACAGAAGTGTAGGGGCCACGGAACAGGCACTGCTTGCAGCTGTTCTGGCTGAAGGAGAGACCGTACTCAGAAATTGTGCAAGAGAACCTGAGATTACATGGCTTTGCAGATTTCTGCAAAAGATGGGAGCACGGATCTTTCATGAGAAAGAAGGGTGCATCCGGGTTCAGGGAGTGACCTCTCTTTACGGGACAGAGATGCTGATACCGGCAGACCGGATCGTTACGGGAACATATCTTTGCGCGGCTGCAGCTTCGCGTGGATCAGTGACTGTGGAGAATGCACCTGAGGGAGAAATGGAGGCGTTCCTTGAAGTATATCGGAAAATGGGTGGACAATATGAATGGAAGAGTGGTAAACTAATAGCGAATGGAGCCGGAATACAATTTTCGGTTCCGTTTCTGGAAACAGAAGCTTATCCGGGATTCCCGACAGATCTTCAGTCACCACTGCTGGCAGTACTGACTACAGTTCCGGGAATAAGCCGTATAAGGGAGAATATATTTGAGAACCGGTTTAAGATATGCAGTGAACTTACAAAAATGGGGGCACACATAGAAGTCAGGGGAAGCGAAGTAAAAATTTGTGGAAGCAGATTAAAGGGATGCAGGCTGCGGGCAGAGGAACTGAGAGGTGGAGCAGCGCTAGTGATCGCGGCTCTTGCAGCAGATGGAGAATCTGTGATAGAGGGTGTTCCTTTTATCCGAAGAGGGTATGAAGACATTTGCAGAGATTTGAGGTACCTTCAGGCAGAAATCTATATGGAGGATATCTTATCGGTTTGAGTTAATATGAGTTCAGAGGATACAGGTATTAGTTTTTTATGAGAACATCCAATTACAGGAAATTTAAAATAACAAAAAAACAGGCGAAACTGGTCGGAGGAGCTGCTGCTGTTGCTGTTCTGGCCGGGATTATTTTTTTCTTTGCTTTTTTTCATGTGTCAAAGGGGGAAGTGATGGAAAGTAACCACTATACAAAAGAAGAACTGAAGGAAATGGTTCTTACAGGAGCTTTTTCTTCTAATTCTGTTCTGGCACCGATCACGTGTTCAAAAAATAATGTGCAGGGTGTGCCATATATTGAAGGATATTCCGTCAGCAGATCCGGTCGGAACTCGATCGTGATCAGTGTCCGTGAGAAAAGTGTAGTGGGTTGTATCCCATATCTTGACAGCTATGTGTATTTTGATCGAAATGGAATGTTTGTAGAAGGCGACAAGACCAGGGATGAGTCTGTCCCCTATTTTGAGGGTATTCAGGTAAAAAAAGTTGTTATGAATGAAAAACTTCCGATTAAGGATGCTGTTCTAAATACTGCGGTTGCACTTTCTACGATTTTTGCAAAAAATGATCTCCAGCCAGATTATATCCAGCTGGAGGATGATTCCACCATAGACCTTATTTATGGAGACATCACGGTAAAACTTGGAAAAGATAAATATCTGGAAGATAAAATGTCCAGAATGGTTGCGATTCTTCCACAGATTACAGGTGAGAAGGGGATCCTTCATATGGAGAATATCACAGAAAGTTCTAAAACAGTGACTTTTGAAAAAGAGGAAGAGGAAGTAACTGCAGAGAACTGGACCGGAGGTTATGATGAAAATGGTGATTATACCGGTGATGGTGAATACGATGAAAATGGCAATTATGTAGGAGCAAAACCAAAGACGGCACTTGATTATGCAAAAGAAAACTGGGTAGGCGGTTATGACGAAGAAGGCGATTATACAGGTTCCGGTGAATATGATGAAAATCTGAACTATGTTGGATCGGAGCCGACGCAGGAACTTCTGGACAGCTTTGGAGACTGGACAGGCGGATATAATGAATCCGGTGGCTTTGATGGTGTCAGCGAGTATGACAAAGATGGCAACTACGTGGGACCTATGCCGGATAATGACGGCACTTCTTCAGGTGATACTTCAGAGGAAGATTCAGAAGAAGACAGTTCTGATACGAATACAGATTCCTCGGATGAAGATACTGAGAGCTACAGTGATGAAGAGTCGGATGGCTGGGATCAGGGAGATACAGATGAGGAATCTTATGAGTGATGGAAATGGCGAATAATAGTGAAAAAAGTATAAAAAAACAAAAATAGTAGTTGATTAATTCGAAAAAAAAATATATGATATATCTATATGCAGCCTGATACGCTGATATCAGGTAAATAAAGGAGGAAGTACATTGTTAGAGATTATGTCAAATGAAGCTGAGTCCTCCGCTAAGATTATTGTAATCGGCGTGGGCGGAGCTGGAA
>OLNT01001438.1_pt1 | contig 13120 bp, 10 predicted proteins | sample 1672641 | NCBI WGS metagenome assembly OLNT01 (sample SAMEA3136708, study PRJEB25190) | human gut metagenome
TAAGGGATCTTTGACATTTTTTTGTCCTCCTGTTTTTATATGGTAACTGATTTTATTACAGGAATACACATCCTATAATAAAAATAAAAAAGCCTGTTCATCTCATTATAAGAGACGAAAAAGGCTCATATTCCGTGGTACCACTCTTCTTCACCCGACATTACCTGCCAGATGCACTCATTTTTCTTCTATAACGGGAAGCACCCGCTTCTGCCTATGTGATCTTCAGTAAATCTGTTCAGCAAAAGGACTCTGAGGTGAGTTGGGAGTCTTCGTCTGCTGTCTCGCACCAACCGACAGTTCTCTTATCAGACACCGGACCCTTAATACTCCTCTTCTGCGTCTTTTCAATATTCTTCATTATTATATGAAGAATGTTAAAATAAGTCAAGACCTGTCTTCAAGAAAGTACAGAAATACCTCGCAGATTCCTCATATTTTTCATCACATGCTTTCAATTATTTTCCTGTCGGAAAGTTAACATTTTAGCCAAAAAAATTGTCAGAAAATTCATTTTTTTAGTTGTTCTCACCAGTTTCTTAGTGTATAATAAGGATAAGTAATTACTACTGATACAGATCAGTAAATATGATACATAAAGGAGAGTGTTTACCATGGTTTATTTATTAGCAGGTCCGAAAGGAACAGGAAAAACACAGCAGATGATCGAGCAGGCCAATGAGGCTGCGAAAAAATGCAATGGAAATGTTGTATTTATCAAAAAAACACACCGCGATACAGCAAGTGTAACATTTGATATCCGCACAATTTGTATGGATGATTTCCCGGCAATCACAAACATTGACGAATATATCGGATTTTTATATGGTATGTACAGTTCTAATCACGATATCGAGTATGTATTTATCGATGGTATCTTAAAACACGCTGATATCTCACTGGATAATATTCCGGCATTTATTGACCGCCTGAAACAGGTTTCCAAAGAATGTGAAGTTGAATTCTATGTCAGCATCAGTGCAAACAAAGAGGAACTTGCTGACGTAAATACAGAAGGATGCAAATATCTGAACTAATCTTTCTTATTGAGACAGAATGATCCGACAGTCCATTTTACAAATGGACTGTCGTTTTATGTCACAATAAGATATAAAAAACAAAAAGGCAGGTCTGACAATCCTGCCATGTACAGGAGAGAAAACGTATGAGCGGAATTAAAGATGCAAAAAAGAAAAGGGCACGCAGAAGGCGCAAGAGACAGATTCAGCGTATCCTGCTGATTATTGCCATGATACTGATCCTGATCGGATTCCTATTCCTGATCCGGGCCGCAGTCCATGCTGTTGTAAACAAATTCACCGGTCCTACTGTCACAACCTCAGCAGACAAAACTGCCGGTTCCCCAAAAAACAAAAAAAACGACTGCAAAAAAAAGCAGCAAAAAAAAGAAATCTTCAAAAAAGAACACTCAAAAAAAGAAGTCTTCCGAAAAAAAGTCTTCTGAAAAAGACACCGTAGAATTAAAAACGGTAACACTCAGTAAAAAGGGAAAGAACAATACGGACAAGCTTTCTCTTACCATCAGCTCAACCGGAGACTGTACGCTTGGAACCGATGAAAGTTTCAACTATTCTGCCAGCCTGAATGCGTACTATGAATCACATGGTGCTGATTATTTCTTCCAGCATGTCAGATCCATTTTTAAAAAAGACGACCTGTCCATTGTTAATATGGAAGGAACCCTCACTGACGAGACAGCCCGTGAGGCAAAAACCTTTGCTTTTAAAGCTCCTGCCGAATATGCTTCCATCCTTTCCGGAAGTTCTATTGAAGCAGCCAATCTCGCCAACAACCACAGTCATGATTATGGCGAGAAGAGTTATACCGACACGATTTCCGCACTGGAGGATGCCGGAATTGCTTCCTTCGGTTATAACCGTATCAAGATTTTAAAGATAAAAGGTATAAAAGTCGGTGTCACCGGAATCTATGAACTTGCAGACCATCAAAAACGTGCATCTCAGGTGAAGCAAAATATCAAAGCCCTGAAAAAAGCCGGTGCACAGGTCATCATCGTGAATTTCCACTGGGGAATCGAAAAGCAGTATACACCGGATGAAAACCAGAAGGCTCTCGCACATCTTGCTGTCGATGAAGGTGCGGATCTTGTGATCGGGCACCACCCACATGTACTTGAAGGTATTGAAGAATATAATGGAAAATACATCTGCTATAGTCTTGGTAATTTCTGCTTTGGCGGCAATTCAACACCAAGTGATACGGACAGCATGATCGTGCAGCAGACATTTACTTTTAATAAAAAAGGAAAATTAACGAAAAGCAGTAAATTAAACATTATCCCTTGTTCTATCTCTTCTTCCAGCGGCTATAACGACTACTGCCCTGTTCCGCTTACCGGAGACGCAAAGCAGCGTGTACTTGACAAGATCTCGCAGTATAGTGAAGGATTATAAGATTATAATATCGACAGATTATCAATATAAAAAGCTTCGCAGGAATATGCATTGCACATACTTGCGAAGCTTTTTTTCTGTCTTATTTTATTTTTTATTATCCAATCAACATCTCATAAATCAGGACCATCAAAGGCATCGTAATGATACAGCATATTACTGACATTACATTGATCACACTGGCGTATCTGGAATCTTTTTCATAAATCTGTGCAAGCTGTGTGACCATTGCTGCTGCCGGGGCTGCAGTTGCGATCAGTACGATCATCAGAATATACTCCGCATCCGGATGTAACCCGGTCCGCTCCAGTACCGCAAAAGCAATTGCCGCAATTAACGGGAACAGGATCAGCCGAATCATACAGATCAGATACGGACGCTTCTGCCGGAACACCCACCTTAGATCTACATCACCAATCACCATTCCGATCACCATCATGCTCGCCGGACTGATCATATCGCCAAACCCGCTGACACAGCTGTCGATCACTGCCGGAAGACGGATCTCCAGCGCAAAAAGTGCAATTCCTATTATCATTGCGATTACATTCGGATTACACAGAATCTTACGGATATTCAGGTTCTTCTCCTGCCCGATCAGATTTACGCCGTGTGTCCACATCAATATCGTCTGCACCAGAATAAATGCCGTCGTATAAAACACCCATTCCTCGCCCAGTACCGCCGATACCAGCGGAATCACCAGATATCCTGCATTTGTATAAATAATGGATGCCTTCTCTATGCTGTTAAAATGAATTATATATGATAATAATTCCGAACCCACGATCAGGATCACATGCACAATTACCGACATCCCAACCGCGATCATAAGCCCTTTTATCTTGTCGTCCGTCAGTTCAATCTGAAATGCATGTACGACTACACATGGATTGCAGATATACACAACCATATTTGAAATGATCCGGCTGTCTTCCGTCTTAAAAAGTCCGGCTCTGACCACTCCGAATCCAACCGCCATTGTCAGAAACATAGCTATGATCTGTTCCGCAAGAAGTATACTAATCTCCATGACTCTCTCATTTCTTATATCTTTTCGGTAAAATGTATCACCAGCTATTATTCCTGTGCATCTGCCTCTTCTTTATCAGAAGCTGTTTTTTCTTTTGCATCTTTACCGGTATTTAACTTTGTCACTGTATTGACATCCTTATCCTCTTTATACGTTACTGTCACCTGTTCTCCCAGTTCACATCGGATCACATCTATGATATCTGCTACTGATACATCATAGATCGCGTCAGAATTCTCCAACATCAGATAATAATGAGAATTTCCATTCAGAACAGCCTGCGCAATCTTCGTGATCTTTCCGGATACCTCTTCTTCCTTCCGCGTATCCTTTTCCTGTTCTTTCACACCATTTTTCAACAGTAATTCATTATAATTCTCCTGACACTGACTGACACTGTCACCAATTGCAACGATCTGATACTTCTGGACATTAACCATTGCATATTTCTTCACCAGACCGGCATCGTCTTTTAATGCGACAAAATAGGTCGGCTCACCGGCAATATTCAATAAGAGTGGGAATGTTGCCTGATATTTCAGGTTCTGTACCTGTCCTTCTGCCGATGACATGGCTGAAGATTCTGTCGCACCTTCTACTTTGTAGTATTTTGTCTCCATTGTGCGTTGATTTGCCAGAACAAATCCAACATTCGACTGATCTCCGTTAACAGATGTAACTCCGGTATACATCCATACATCATCATTTAATGCCAGATAGTTATAACCATCCGTTGTCTCCAGACAGTCTTTCTGACTCAGTACACTGTTAAAGAAGCCATGTTTCAATGTTCCGTAATAATCGAACAGATTCACCAGCAAGTCTGCGGAATATACACGGTCTACCCACTGTGGTACATTTCCGACATCATAGGTCTTCGTCTTTCCTGTCACTGCATTACATATAACAACTTTTCCAACCGTCTCACCACCGAATAATCCGATGTTAAATTTCTTTACCGGAGCGATCCAGTACGGATCACCATTTTCATCAATTTCAAAACTTAATTCACCGTAAATGTATGTCGGATGTGCAAAACGCAGATGGCGGTAAATATTACGGTTAAAATGATCACTTGTTGTATATTTCATACCCTGTTTCAGTTTTACAAGCTCCGTAGACTGATTTGCCATATTGATCCGGATATACGCCGGAATTCCTTCCCCCTGATTCGTAAACCATTTGATCAGATTTGCGTATTTTAACGGGGTAACACGTACCGGATTCCCCTTGTAGTTAATCTGACTGTAGATGTCATCTGCCTCAAACTGGGATACCATATCTACCATACTGCCCATCTTACGGTCACCGAGAAGTGCTGCCGTATCTTTATCCAGAAGCGGGATCTTGTCAAATGACAGTTCCTCTACATCTTTTGCAAATTCCCCTTCTTTGACCGTCATAAGTTTCTGGTATTTCTTTGCATTTACAACCGGTGAAGACAGCAGTGTTCCAAGCAGGTATACCGCTCCAAGAACCACCACTACTCCAAGAAAAACTTTTACTACTTTATTTTCTTTGATCTCGTACCTGTTCATTTTCTTTCTTCCCAGGTACAAAACTGCCAGTATCACCAAAAAGATCATGATGAAAAACCATGTCTCTGATGAATGAATATTGATAGCCGGAATTGCGGCATAGTAATAGATTCCAGCCATGATCACAACAATGGCTGCGATCATCATTTTGGTTTTACCTTTCATACTTCTCTCCTCTCATGCAAAAAGCCTGCCATTTACGGCTTTTCCTGCATCCTTTTATATATAGAAAATCAGACGGCACTAAAAAAGCCGCCTGTTATTCTAGAATTTTCTGCGCCACGCCGGTGCTGTAAACAGTACCAGGAACGGGAATATCTCCAAACGTCCCGCCAGCATGTCAAAGCATAATATTAATTTTGAGAGCGGTGAAAACCCTGCAAAATTTCCCATCGGTCCGACCTGCGCCATACCCGGTCCGACATTTCCAAGTGTAGTAAGTACTGCACTGAACGTTGTCTCAAAATCAAAATTGTCCAGAGAAACCAGCACAACTGATCCGATCAGAATACCTACATATGCAATAAAATAAATATAAATCGTGCGCAGCACATCTGAACTTACCTTTTTCCCACCAATGCGTATAATACCCACAGACTTCGGATGAGCCAGCTGCACAATCTCTCTCTTTACACACTTGATTCCGACCAGCAGACGTGACACCTTGATTCCACCGCCGGTGGAAGATGCACAGGCTCCTATTACCGTCAGCATCATAAGCACCGCTTTGGAAAACATCGGCCATTGTGCAAAATCAGCCGTCGAATATCCGGTTGTTGTTATAACCGTAACCACCTGAAAAACCGCATAGCGGAAAGATTTTCCAATCGTCGGATATAACGAATGGATATTGAGCATGATCGCTGCCGTAGCAGCTGCAATCAGCAAAATGTATGTCCTGAGCTCTTCGTTTTTCAGGATAGATTTAAAATCACCCAATATCATAAAATAGAACAATGCAAAATTGACTCCAAATAATGCGCAGAAAACGGTGATCACACCATCGATATATGCACTGTTAAAATGTGCCACACTGTCCGCATAGTTTGAAAATCCACCGGTTCCGGCAGATCCAAACGAAAATATCATACTGTCAAACAGATTCATTCCTCCGATGACGAGAAATACCATTTCTATCACAGTAAGGGTCAGATACATTCCATATAAAATCCTTGCGGTAGACATTGCTTTCGGTACTAACTTATCTTTCTCAGGTCCCGGCACTTCCGCACGCATCAGATGCATGGAATTCTTTCTGTCCAGAGATGTCACGACAAGCACAAAAACCAGTACTCCCATACCTCCGATCCAGTGGGTAAAGCTCCGCCAGAACAACAGGCAGTGGGGCAATACTTCCACATCCGGGATAATACTTGATCCGGTTGTTGTAAAACCTGAAACTGTTTCAAAAAATGCATCTACATAACTAGGTATATACCCGGAAAGGGTGAATGGCATTGCTCCGAATAAAGACCACAAAATCCATGCCAAAGCAACGATCACCATCCCTTCCTTTCCGTAAATCTGGCCATGTTCCGGTCTTTTTCTTCCGACCACCCAAAACAGCAGGCATAATATAACAATTGGTATCAGAAAGACAATTCCACATTTTTCCTGATATATAACTGCAACAAGAACAGGTACAAGCAAAAGAGCCGCCTCTACTCCAAGCATTCTACACAAAATATATCTTACTATTTTTGTATCCATAACTTTTTGTCCGTCTCCTTATTCTGTATATTATTCCAGGATATCGCTGAACTTATCCACATGATCCATTGTAACAACTACTACGCTGTCCCCGACTTCCAGGTGATCTTCACCATTCGGGATAATAATCCGTCTTTTTCTTCCAATACAGGCAATCAGATTATTTTTCTTTGTCCGCAATTCACGGAGCGGTACATTCGTAAAACTGCATTCACATTTCACAATGAACTCAAGTGCTTCTACTTTACCACCCAAAAGCTGATACACGGATTCTACGTTTGCATTACTTGCAGATTCATTTCTTGCTCTTACATAACTCATGATCGCATCTGCGGTCGCACTTTTTGCTGACACAATAGAGTCAATTCCCAGTCCCTCTACCATCTGTGCACGGGAATCTTCATTTACTTTTGCCACAATTTTATTAACACCCTGCAGCTTTGCAAACAATGCCATGATAATATTCTCTTCATCCATTCCGGTCAATGCGATCAATGCATCTGCTTCATTGATCCCTTCTTCTACAAGAAGTTCATGATCCGCAGCATCTCCGTTAATAATCGTTGCTTTGGGAAGAAGCTCACAAAGTTCTTCACATCTCTTTATATTCTGTTCTATGATTTTTACCTGCATGCCGACCTGCAGCAACTGCATTGCCAGATAAAAGCATACATGTCCACCTCCACAGATCAATACTTTTTTTACTTTTGCATTTCGATGACCCAGTGCCCTGAAAAATGACTTCAGATTCTGATGTGCGGCAACGATATGCATCTTATCTCCTTTTTCCAGAACAAAATTTCCATCCGGAATATAGATCTCTTTTCCTCTTTTTACTGCACATACCAGGATTTTAATCTGGAACTTCCGGTATACTTCCGCAAGAGAAAGCCCTGCAAGTGCACTGTTCTCCCTTACGACAAATTCTACCAGTTCTACACGTCCCTTCATGAATGTCTCTACTTTACTTGTCTCCGGGAAAAGCAGTACTCTGGATATCTCATTTGCCGCCGCACGTTCCGGATTAACCGCCATACTCAGATGAAGATCCTCTTTCAACAGATCGATCTGTCGGTAATAGATTGGATTTCTTACACGTGCGATCGTATGTCTGGCACCTAATCGCTTAGCCAGCAGACAGCTCAACATGTTAAGTTCATCTGTGGATGCACAGGCAATCACAAGATCCGCATGCGGTACATCCGCCTGTCTCTGCACCTCTACATCTGCTCCATTTCCTGTAATACAGAAAATATCAAGTTCATTCACTGCTTCTTTTAATTTCCCCTCATTTTGATCAATCAAAACCACATCATAATTTTCTTCGGACAGCTGGGTTGTCAATTTATGACCAACTTTTCCATCCCCAATAATCACAATTTTCATTCCCTGACCTCACAATTATCCACGCATATCTTTTTTGTCATCAAGATACCGGTATTTTAATACAAGAGATTATAGCATCTTTGTTTCAAGAAAAAAAGCCCTTACGGGCTTTTCTTCTATTTTAACATTTTCTTAACTGATTACTCCTCTTTTGCACGCTTAGCAATCTCTGCTTCCTGTACATCTGACGGTGCCTGTTCATAACGTGCAAATTCATAAGAATATACACCTCTTCCACCTGTCATAGATCTTAATACAGTACAGTATCCAAAGAGTCCCGTCATCGGGATATCTGCCACGATTTCCTGCCTTCCACCGGAAACCGGATTCATACCGAGTACACGTCCGCGTCTCTTATTCAGATCGCCCATAATATCTCCGGTATAATCATCCGGAATCGTAACCGTAAGAGACGCAATTGGTTCCAGCAATACCGGAGAAGCTTCCATGAAGCCTTTCTTGAATGCCTGGACTGTTGCTGTCTTGAATGCCATCTCGGATGAATCCACTGGATGATAGGAGCCATCATATAATACGGCTTTCACACCGACTACCGGATATCCTGCAAGAGGACCTTTTACAACTGCTTCCTGCAAGCCTTTTTCAACTGCCGGGAAATAATTCTTCGGAACAGCTCCGCCGACAACTTCTTCTTCGAATACATAAGGCGTCTCCAGATCACCGGACGCTTCGAATCTCATCTTGACATGACCATACTGTCCATGACCTCCGGACTGTTTCTTATATTTGGAATCTACATCAGATTTCTTCTTGATCGTCTCACGGAAAGCTACCTTTGGTGTCTCCAGTCTGATCTCACATTTATAACGTGCAGCAAGTTTGCTTGCCGTAATCTCCAGATGCTGGTCTCCCATTCCATAAAGAAGTGTCTGACGGTTCTCACTGTCATTGACTGTTTTCAGTGTTACATCTTCTGCCATCATCTTCTGTAATGCCTGAGATACTTTATCTTCATCTCCTTTATTGTTGCAGACATATTTCATATATGTATATGGTTTGGAATATTCTGTCTTTCCATACATCACCGGTGTATTTTTAGTAGAAAGCGTATCTCCTGTCTTTGTATTCGCAAGCTTTGCAATTGCTCCGATATCTCCTGCAAACAACTCACTGACCTCGGTCGGTTTATTTCCCACCATTGTATAAATCTTTCCAAGTTTTGCTTCTGCATCGGAATCTCCGTTATACAAAATATCGTCCCCTTTTAATACTCCGGAACATACTTTCACGAACGAATACTTTCCGATAAACGGATCTACCATTGTCTTGAATACATATGCTGATTTTGCTTTTGCAAAATCATAATTGCCTTCAAAGATCTCATTCGTCTTGCGGTTGATTCCTGCACAGCTTCTGCTGTCCGGGCTCGGGAAGAATCTTACGATATCAGAAAGCAAATTGGCAACTCCCTGCGCCTGGATATTAGATCCCATTGCAACCGGTACGATATCTCCATCCATAACTTCCGTACGCATTGCAGAACGAATCTCTTCTACAGAGAATTCATCTCCTTCAAAATATCTTTCCATAAACGCTTCACTGGTCTCTGCAACTGCCTCCAGTAATTTATCACGGTAGATCTCCAGATTCGGTTTACAATATTCCGGAATCTCACATTCTTCTCTCTGTCCTACGCCTGTATAACGTCTTGCTGCATTCTTAATAACGTTCACATATCCTACCAGTTTTTCATTCTCACGGATCGGCTGGAAGTGTGGGGCGATCACCTTTCCGTAACGTTCCGTCAGATCCTGTACTACCTGACGGAAGCTCGCATCATCCACATCCATCTCTGTTACATATACCATTCTCGGAAGTTTGTACTTATCACAGAGTTCCCATGCCTTCTCTGTTCCGACTTCCACACCTGCCTTGCCTGATACAACGATAACGGCTGCATCGGCGGCACTTACAGCTTCTTCGACTTCTCCCACAAAATCGAAATATCCCGGTGTATCCAGAATATTGATCTTCGCTTTCTCCCATTCGATCGGAACCAAGCTTGTACTGATCGAAAATTCACGTTTTTGCTCTTCTTTATCAAAATCACTGATCGTGTTGCCATCTGCAATCTTTCCCATGCGGCTTGTTGCCCCTGATACATATGCCATGGCCTCTGCAAGACTGGTCTTTCCGCTTCCACCGTGTCCTAAGAGAACCACGTTCCTGATTTCGTCCGTTCTGTAAACTTTCATATAGCTGCCTCCTTATTTTGGTAAAATCTCATGTAAATATTGTACTAAACTTTTGCTTTTTTTACAACACTTTTATACACTTTAACCATATCATTTTTGTATTTATTTTTAAATATATGTAATTTTATACTTATTTCTGAATTTTCTTTACAATTTTATCATACAGTTTGCATCATTTTCCACTGTTTCCGCACATCGCTTTTTCACTTTAAAGTATTATAGTGTTGACAAATTCATCTGTCACACGTTACAATAGAAACTAAGTTTTTTGATTATGAATTATTCACACTGTTTATTCGTAATTTTTTATAAATATATTCTAACTTGCCGGAAGGAGAATCTATCATGAAACAAAAAATCGGTTTTATCGGACTCGGACTGATCGGCGGTTCTATTGCAAAAGCCGTCCGCCAGTACTATCCTGATTACGAAATTGTGGCTTTCGATAAAAATAAAGAAGCCCTTGCCCTTGCAACCCAGGAATCTGTCATCGATGTGGCAGCAACCACGATCGACAATAATTTCCATAATTGCAACTATATATTCTTATGCGCACCTGTTGCATCTAATACTGCTTATCTCAAACAACTGACAGAATATCTGGATGATGACTGCATTCTTACAGATGTAGGAAGTGTAAAAGCGAACATCCATGAGGAAGTACAGACACTCGGTATCGGAAAATACTTTATCGGAGGACATCCGATGGCCGGTTCTGAAAAAAGCGGATACAGTAATTCCAAAGCAATGTTGATTGAAAATGCATATTTTATTCTGACACCGACCGACCAGGTTGCCCGTGAAAAGGTAGAGGCCTATGAAAAATTTGTAGAAAGCCTGAAAGCACTCCCGGTTATCCTTGATTATCGGATACATGACCAGATTACCGGAACGATCAGTCATCTGCCTCATATCATTGCATCTACACTCGTCAACTTTGTTAAAACACATGACACCAAAGATGAGATGATGAAGAATCTTGCCGCCGGGGGATTTAAAGATATCACACGTATCGCTTCTTCATCACCGGTCATGTGGCAGAATATCTGTCTGAAGAACAAGGATAATATCGTAAAGATTCTGGATCAGTACATCGACTCCCTCGAAGATTTCAAAGAAGCAGTCGAACGTGAAGATGACCTGGATCTTTATACCCGATTTGAATCGTCCAGGAATTATCGCAATTCCATGCCTTCGTCCTCTGCGGGACCTATCAAAAAATCGTTTGCCGTATACTGTGATATCATTGATGAAGCCGGTGGTATCGCTGCTATTGCAACAATCCTTGCATCTAATAATATCAGCATCAAAAATATTGGAATTGTACACAACAGAGAATTTGAAGAAGGGGTTCTGCGTATTGAATTTTACGACGAAGATTCCAGCAAACGCGCCGTAGGATTACTGCAGAAATTCAGGTATATTGTATATGAACGTTAGAACAATCCGTCCTGTAAAGGGATTAAAGGGAGAAGTAACGATACCGGGAGATAAATCCATCTCTCATCGTTCTATTATGTTAGGTTCCATTGCACTTGGAACCACAGAGATCACACATTTTCTGGAAGGCGCAGACTGTCTGTCTACCATTGACTGCTTCCGCAGGATGGGTGTGGAGATTGAGAAGAAACCATCCTGCATCCTGGTGCATGGTAAAGGATTACGGGGACTTAATGCACCTGCTTCTACTTTAAATGTAGGAAACAGCGGAACAACCACGCGTCTGATCTCCGGAATTCTATCTGGGCAGAACTTTGCAACAACATTATCCGGAGATGCTTCTCTGAATTCCAGACCAATGAAACGTATTATGACACCTTTAAACAGCATGGGGGCTCACATCACCAGTCTGAATGATAACGATTGTGCACCTCTCCGAATCGAACCGGGAGAATTGCACGGTATCCATTATCAGTCTCCGGTTGCATCCGCACAGGTAAAATCAGCCGTCCTTTTGGCCGGTCTTTATGCGGAGGGTCCGACTTCTGTCACAGAGCCAGCTCTTTCGCGCAACCATACAGAACTGATGTTACAGGGATTCGGTGCATGTGTTGCAACAGATCTTCATACAGACGGAACTGCAACTGCTCATGTAGAACCTTGTAAAGAGCTTTTCGGTCAGCAGATCTGCGTACCCGGAGATATCTCTTCTGCTGCTTACTTTATTGCTGCCGCACTTCTGGTTCCTGGCTCGGAGCTTCTGGTCAGAAATGTCGGGACCAACTTCACACGTGCCGGATTCTTAAAGGTCTGCAAAGATATGGGCGCCGACATTGAGACAATCAGCCAGACTTTCGAAGGTGGGGAAGGACGTGCGGATCTTCTTGTACGTCACAGCCGCTTAAAAGGAACTGTGATCGAAGGTGATACCATCCCGACTCTGATCGATGAGATCCCGATGATTGCGGTCATGGCTGCTTTTGCCGAGGGTCAGACAGTGATCAAAGATGCTGCTGAATTAAAGGTGAAAGAAACGAACCGTATCGATACGGTTACTGCCGGATTAAAGGCTATGGGTGCTGATATCACACCGACGGATGATGGTATGATCATTGAGGGAACCGGCCATCTTGGCGGTGCTTCTATCCAGAGTTATCTGGATCACCGAATTGCGATGGCGTTCTCGATTGCCGGGCTCGCTGCTGACGGAGAAACACAGATTATAGACAGTCAGTGTGTGGATGTGTCCTATCCGGAATTTTATGCGACATTAAATTTAATTGGGATTTAATTTATTAACGGGGAAACGGCCTCTCAGTCCTTGAAGGAAACAATAGATAAGGCTTCTTGTTCAGGTTCCAT
>OLNT01001450.1_pt1 | contig 13066 bp, 7 predicted proteins | sample 1672641 | NCBI WGS metagenome assembly OLNT01 (sample SAMEA3136708, study PRJEB25190) | human gut metagenome
GAGATCAAGAAGCTCGCCACCGACGCCGCCGAACTGTGCAAGGACCTCGAGAACGAGGCCAAGGGCATCGACCTGTACTACGAGTACTCGCCGGAATCCTTCACCGGCACCGAGCCGGAGTACGCCGTCGAGGTGTGCAACGCCGTGATCGGTGTTATCAAGCCGACTCCCGAGCACCCGATGATCATCAACCTGCCCGCCACCGTGGAAATGACCACGCCGAACGTGTTCGCCGACGAAGTGGAGTACGTCTCCACCCACCTCGACGACCGTGACTCCGTGGTGCTCTCCCTCCACCCGCACAACGACGAAGGCATGGGCGTGGCCGCCACCGAGCTGGCCGTGCTGGCCGGCGCCGACCGCGTGGAAGGCTGCCTGCTGGGCAACGGCGAGCGTACCGGCAACGTCGACTTGGTCACGCTGGGCCTCAACTGGCTCACCCAAGGCATCGACCCGCAGCTTGACCTGTCCAACGTGCCCGAGATTCGCAAGACGGTTGAGTACTGCAACCAGATCAAGATTTCCGAGCGTCACCCGTACGCCGGCAACTTCGTGTTCACTGCGTTCTCCGGCTCGCATCAGGACGCCATCAAGAAGGGTCTCGAGGCTCGTCAGGTGGCCGCCGAGCGTGCTGGCGCCGATCTCGACAGCTTCGTGTGGCTTGTGCCGTACCTGCCGATCGACCCGAAGGACATCGGCCGTACGTACGAAGCCATCATTCGCGTCAACTCGCAGTCCGGCAAGGGCGGCATGGCCTACCTGCTCAAGACCAACCACAATCTTGACCTGCCCAAGCGTCTGCAGATCGAATTCGACAAGATCGTGCAGAACTACGCTGACACGACCAAGAAGGAAGTCAAGGACGAGGATATCTGGCGTCTGTTCAAGGACGAGTACCTGCCGGTCGAACAGTCCGGCATGACCGCCGCCGGTGTGGTTGTGGGCGATACTCATGACGCCTCGCTCGTGCCGTGGGGCCGCTTGAAGCTGCTCAAGGTGGCCGTCAGCTCCGGTGAGGATGGCTCCGACACCATGCTCAAGGCTCGTCTGCTCGACCGCGGCGTGAACGTCGGGGTCGATGCGCCCGTGGAGCGCGAGGTCTCCGGCATCGGCAACGGTCCGATCGCCGCTTTCCTCAACGCCATTTCCAACTTTGGCGTTGACGCCTCGATTATGGATTACGTGGAGCACACCATGTCCGTCGGCACCGACGCCATGGCCGCCTCGTACGTGGAATGCCAGGTCGGCGAGGCCGATGACGCGCAGATCGTGTGGGGCGTCGGCATCGATTCGTCGATTACCACTAGCGCCCTGAAGTCGATTATCTCCGCCATCAACCGTTCCCAGCGCAAGCGCTGAGCGCTAGCAGAGCAAAAACAAGGCTCCCTCTGATTGCATCAGAGGGAGCCTTGTTGTCTGTGTTTTACTTACTACTGGGTGACGCCGTTGGTGCCGGTGTTCCCGCCGGTGCCTCCGGAATTACCATTATCGTTGCCGGTATTGTTCCCGTTGTCACCGCCGGTATTGTTGCCGGCGTTGCCATCTCCGCCGGTAGTGGTGCCGGGATAATTCGGGCACTCGGTGGAATAGCTCGGATTGGCGAGGCACTGCTGGGCGAACTCCTGAGCCTGCTGTTGCTTCTTGGCTTCCTCTTCGGCCGCCTTCTGCTGTGCGTCCTGCTCAGCCTGCTTCTGCGCGTCTTCGGTGGACTGCTTGTTGGTGTTGTTGGACAGGCCGCTGCTCTGTCCCTTGCCCAAGCCCCAAGTGCCGTCGGAGCCGCCGATCTTGCCGTTGTCTTTAGCGGTCGGGAACTGCTCCGCCTCGGTGCCTTGCAAGGCCTGAGCCATGAACTCCTGGAACAGGTGGGCGGGGTATCCAGTGGAAGAGACGCCGTATCCGGAGAAGGCTGGCACCACTTGCGGATTGCCCTTATCGTCCGGATTCCAGATAGCCCACACATTCATCATGCTGGGGGTGTATCCCACGAACGACGAAGCCATTTCGTCGTTGGCGGTACCGGACTTGCCGGCGACGGGCCGGCCCAACATGCTGGATGTGCCGGCCGCCGTACCGTACGTGGTGGTGCCCTGCATGGCCTTCTGTACCAAAGCGCAGTCGTTGGCATCGAACACCTTGGTGCCGTTGCTGGGCGCGTTGTACATGTCCTTATTGTTGGAATCAAGCACTTTGGACACCATGTGCAAGGTGTTCTTCACGCCATTGTTGGCGATGGTCGAATGGCCTTGCGCCAAATCCCACACGGTCAGGGCGTTGATGCCCAGCACGTTGTACATGGAGTTTTCATCGATATCGCCCTGAATGCCCGCTTCATGGGCGATTGCGGCCGTGCGCTTCGGCGTCAGATGCTCATTGACGTTCATGAACACCGTGTTCACCGAGTTGGCGGTGGCCTGATACAGATTGATGTTGCCCCAGTTGTTCTCCAGAGCGTTGTTCACCTCTTGATCCAAGCCGGTGAAGTGCTGGTGGGAATTGCCGTTGAACAACGTATCGAAGCTGACGCCGGATTGCGCGGCCCCCAGCAAAGCGAACGGCTTCATAGTCGAACCCGGTTCGAATACGGCCTGATCGGCATTGTTGAGCTGCTTGGACAGATAATCTGAACCGGCGTATACGGACAATACTTCACCGGTCTTCGGGTCCAGCGCTATGCCGCCGATTTGCAGGGATTCAGGCATGTCGTCCAGACGGGTGTCGCCGATGGACTGCATAAGATCCTGCTTGCTCTTGTCGATGGTGGTGATGATCTTGTATCCGCCAGTATCCAAATCCTCTTTGGTAAAGGCCTTGGACTGCACCAGCTCGCGGCGCACCATATCCAGCAGATAACCGTTCGGCCCCGCGTATTCGTTCTGCTGCGCCACCGCGGCGGTCTGCGGGAACTTGGCATCAGTGTGCTGCTTGGCAGTGATGTAACCATCCTCCTGCATGATGTTCAGCACACGCTTGAAGCGCGATTTGGCCATATCGGCGTTATCGGCCGGATCCCACGTGGACGGTGACGGAATAATGCCGGCGATCATCGCCGCCTCAGACAGCGTCAGATCCTTGGCGTCCTTATTGAAGTATGCCTTGGCCGCTGCCTGGATACCGTAGGAGTTGCGGCCCAGATAGATGGTGTTCATGTAATTGCACAGCACCTCGTCCTTGGATTCGGTCTGCGCGATTTTGATGGCCATGATGGCCTCGCGCGCCTTGCCCACATAGGATGTGGTTTCGCCCATGTAATACCGCTCGGCATACTGCTGGGTGATGGTGGAACCACCTTGGCGCGTGCCCTTGGTCACATTATTAATGAATGCGCGGGCGATGCCCTTCAGATCAAGGCCTTTATCCGTGTAGAACGTACGGTTTTCGGACGCCACAATCGCGTTGCCGATGTAGTCCGGCAGCCCCTCGCAAGAGATGATTTCACGATTCTGTTCCGCGTAGGAGCCGATCGCGGTGGTGCCGTCCGCGTAATACACGGTGGTTTTCTCGGCCAACGCGAACTTTTCGGGTTGCGGGACCTCGGTGGTGGTGTACAGGTATGCGAATACTGCGATACCGGCCAGCAAGCCCAGTCCAATCAGGGAGAAGAAGATGCCCAGCACCCATTTCAGTACACGGTGCTTGCCTTTTCCTGTGTTCTTTTTCTTCCTGTTCGGGGCTCGATGGCTATTGGAAGCCTTGTGGCTTGCGTGGCGGGAACGGCTCTCCTGGGGCGTATAGGGGCCCTCCTGTGCGGAGTGGCCGGCTCTGCTTTGCGCGGTGCGCGGTTGCCTCAGAGCGGGGCCATTGCCTCCCGAATGTGCACGACGAGTATAAGAAGCCATGGTGTCCACCGTAACTGTTGGCCTTGAACAATCGTTTGACGTGAGCGTAACCACACGCATTTATGCCGGTATTTTTTCCGGAATTCTTACAATTGGGCACGCTTCTTGATGCTGCATGAATATTGCCTGAATGCGCTGGTTGGCCTGTCGTGCGACCCGGCGCGCACGTTTCGTGTCGCTGCGCTGGTCCATACGTCTCCATAGACTTATCCCCAGCCTCCACGCGGCGCTATGTCACCCAACTCCCCCAGGGCAGGAATGCAGCAAGGGTAAGTGGCCTCTGACGGGTGCGTGGAGGTTTTCTTTATGTGCGGATTTGGCTGTGAGCTGGCACTAGCGTGGTCCCCTGTCCGGGGCGCGGCCGTACAGTCGAACGTATGAATGACGCACAGACCCCTAGAATTCGCGACCCGCATGCGGCGGTCAATCTGGTCGGCTCAGGCGCAGCACAGCCTGACTCGTCGTCGAACGTTGTTGACCCATTGGCTGCGCTCGGCCCGGTCTCCGGTTCAGATGCATCGGTATCCACATCAGGCTCCTTACGGGATTTCAGGCCGCTGGACATGGACGATGCGGATGGGGCATCTGATATCGACCGCGGCTTGGCCCGGCTTGACCCGCTTACCGTGCGCCCGCGAATCTCCAGCCGCGTACTGTGCGTGGTATTCGGTCTGCTCCTGATCGCTATCGGCTTCGGCGTGTGGTGGGGGTGCGTGTTTACCGAAAACGGACAATCGTACGACGAACTGGTCTGGAAAAACCTGCACAACGATGTACCGTCCTGGGCCACCGGCGTGATGAACGCCGTCGCACAATCCTGGCTGGTTATCGCTGTCAGCTGCACAATTGCCGCAATCGGCATTATTACGGCGCTGATTCGACGCCGCTGGTGGTTGGCCGGGCAAATCGCCGTGTTCGCCGTGGTCTGCTTGGCCGTCACCCGTATCAAGGGTCTGTTGCCGCGTCCGTTCATCATCAACACTGAATCTCCTGCCGCTAATTCCGCGCCTTCCGGTCACACGATGCTGGCCGCAGCCTGTGCGGTGATTCTGCTGCTTACCGTGCCTCGTGCGGTTCGAGCTTTGGCGGGCGTCATCGGCGTGGTTTGGGCGGTGACCGTCGGTGTCTCCGTGATATACGGACAATGGCATCGCCCTTCGGATGTGGCGATGTCCATCCTGCTGGTGGCGGGATTGGCCCTGCTCGCTCTGGCAGTTACGCGCAAGTCCGGCATGGACGAGCCGGGTCGCCGCGTCTCCTCAGTGAGCGTGCAAATCGTCGGCAGCGTGCTGATTACCGGGGGCCTGCTGTTGCTCGCCTACAGCGGTTATGTGATCTGGCAGGTGGTGCCGGGGCTCAATGTCAGCGCCAGCTGGGCGGTTCAGGGGGCGAATGTCAGCGCTGTTGTGGGCATTGCGGGTGTGGCCATGCTCGCATTCGGACTGTTGCTGGCCCTGCGTCAGATCACTGCAGCGCCCTTAAGCCGGCTGGGTCTGATCGGCGCTCCGCCGGCACCGCCCAAACGGTAAAACATGGGGTGCGAACGGCCGAATTTGCCCGGCACAACGGCGGAATTTGGCAGTTGGACATGATTCATGAGTATTATGACGCCAGAAACGTCGTGTGTTTCGCGCAATACATAAGGAGTGGGTATGGCTACCAAACTGGTGATTGTGGAGTCTCCGACCAAGGCCCACAAGATCGGTGACTACCTGGGCAAGGGGTACACCGTCATGGCGTCGGTCGGCCATATCCGAGACCTCGCGCAGCCCAGCCAGGTGCCCGCGGCAGACAAGGCCAAGTTCGGCAAGTTCGGCGTGGACGTCAACGACGGGTTCAAGCCGTATTACATTGTCGACGGCGACAAGAAGCGTACGGTCAGCGAACTCAAATCGGCCCTGAAGAACGCCGATGAACTCTATCTGGCGACTGATGAGGATCGCGAGGGCGAGGCCATCGCGTGGCACTTGGTGCAGACCTTGAAACCCGAGGTGCCGGTCAAGCGCATGGTGTTCCACGAGATCACCAAGAACGCCATCAACGCCTCCCTGAACAACACGCGCGATGTGGATGGCAATATGGTCGACGCACAGGAGACCCGCCGCATCCTCGACCGTCTGTACGGCTATGAGCTGTCGCCGGTGCTGTGGCGCAAGGTGGGCCCAGGCCTGTCCGCCGGCCGCGTGCAGTCCGTGGCCACCCGCCTGATCGTGGAACGCGAGCGCGAACGCATGGCGTTCAAGCGCGCACCGTACTGGGATATCGTCGCCACGCTGTCCGCGCCTGACGCGCTGGGGGAGCGTGCCGAATTCTCCGCCCGCATGATCGCGCTCGGCGGCAAGCGACTCGCCGGCTCCAAGGATTTCGGTGCCGACGGCCAGCTGACCCCGGACGGGTTCGCGGCGAACGTTCGCCAGCTTGATGAGGCTGGTGCCACCGCCGTGGCTTCGGCGCTGAAGACCGCCGATTTCACTGTGATGTCGATGGAAACCAAGCCGTACCGCCGCCGCCCGCAGCCGCCGTTCACCACCTCGACCCTGCAGCAGACCGCCGGCAATCGCCTCGGCATGGGTGCTCGCGCCGTGATGCGCGCGGCCCAAAGCCTGTACGAGAACGGCTACATCACCTATATGCGAACCGATTCGGTGACGCTGTCGCAGGAGGGCATCACCGCCGCCCGCAACGCCGTCTCCTACCATTTCGGCGACAAGTTCCTCTCCGCCGAGCCCAAGCAGTACGCCACCAAAACCGCTGGCGCGCAGGAAGCCCACGAGTGTATTCGCCCGGCGGGCTCGCGCTTCCACGACCCGGACGAGCTGGCTTCCAAACTTCCCGGCGACCAGCTGCGCCTATACACGCTGATCTGGCAGCGCACGCTTGCCTGCCAGATGGCTGACGCCACCGGTTCCACCGCCACCGTGCGCCTGTCTGCGCCGGCCGGCCCCACCGAGGGCGAGGCCGTGTTCCAGGCGTCCGGCACCGTCATCGAATTCCCCGGCTTTATGAAGGCCACGGGGGAGGGGCGCAAGCCCAAGGCCGCCGCTCCCGGCGCTGGGGCTGGCTCGGACCAGGCTGCTGCCGCCGGCAAGACGGACGCCAAGGCCGTCAGGGGTGACGCCTCCGAATCCAACACCTCCCTGCCGCCGATGAGCGTCGGCCAGCAGGTCGAGGCAAGCGACATCGAACCGGACGGCCATGAAACCCAGCCGCCGGCCCGCTACACCGAGGCCACGCTGGTCAAGACGCTGGAAGCCAAGGAGATCGGTCGCCCGTCCACTTACGCGAGCATTATCTCCACAATCATGGATCGCGGTTACGTATACGAGCGTGGCCGTGCGCTGATCCCCAGCTGGCTCGCCTTCTCCGTGACCAAGTTGCTCGAGACGAACTTCCCCAAGCTGGTCGACTACCAGTTCACCGCCGAGATGGAAAACGGCCTTGACCGCATCGCCCACGGCGAGGAATCCGGCCGCGACTGGCTCACCCACTTCTACTTCGGTTCCGGCGAGGGCGCCGCCCGCAACGCCGACGAGGCGCACGAAGGCCTGCAACAGCAGGTCGCGCAGCTCGGCGAGATCGACGCGCGCGCCATCAACACCATCGACATCGGCGACGGCCTGCACGTGCGCGTCGGCCGTTACGGCCCGTATCTGGAAGACATGGAGCATCTGGACGCCGAAGGCAACCCGAAGCGCGCGTCTCTGCCGGACACCATCGCGCCGGATGAGCTGACGGTGGCCGTGGCCCGCGATTTGATCGACAACCACTCCGGTGGACCGCGCGAGCTGGGCGTTGATCCGGTATCCGGCGGTACCGTCGAGGTGCGCAATGGGCGTTTCGGCCCGTATGTGGCGTTGGTGCCGCCGGCTGAGGCTTCGGCTGGCGCTGCTGGCGATACTGCTGGTGCTTCTGCGGCCAAGAAGGGTTCGAAGAAGGCCGCGGCCGCCGCCGCGTCGCGCCCGAAGATGGCCTCGTTGTTCAAGACGATGAGCCCTGAATCGCTGTCGCTGGAAGACGCGCTAAAGCTGCTGAGCCTGCCGCGCGAAGTGGGCACATACGAGGAAACCAACGCCGAAACTGGCGAGGTATCCGAATGCACGGTGGCCGCCAACAACGGTCGCTACGGCCCCTACCTGACCAAGACGGGTGCCGACGGCAAGTCGGAGACCCGCTCGCTGGCCTCGGAAGACGAGATCTTCACGGTCGATATCGACAAGGCCAAAGAACTGTTCTCGCAGCCCAAGTACGGCCGCGGGCGTGGCCGTGGTGCCGCCAAGCCGCCGCTGCGTGATTTGGGCAAGGACCCGAACACCGGCAAGAACGTGACCATCAAGGACGGCCGTTTCGGCGCGTACATCACCGATGGCGAGACCAACCGTACGGTGCCGCGTCAGTACACGCCTGAATCCATCACCCCTGATGACGCCTTCCGACTGCTCGCCGAAAAGCGTGCGGCTGGTCCCTCCACCCGTGGCCGTCGCGGTGCTGGGCGTGCTGGTGGCGCCAAGGCCGTTGCCGGCAAGGGCAAGAAGGGCGGTACCTCGGCTGCGGTTTCGGCGCAGGAGGCCAAGCGCGCCGAACGCCGTGCCGAAGTCAAGAAGTTGGCGAACAAGGGCTGGTCCAACCAGCGCATCGCCGAAAAACTCGGTTCCACCCCCGCCACTGTGAAAAAGGACGTCGACTGGCTGACCGCCAACGAGGGCTACGAGCGCCCCGCCGTAATTCCCAAGCGTGGCTGAGCGGAATTATTGCTCTACTTGCGTTTCAAGGGGCTGATTTCTCGTTTTGAGAATATCTACTTCCGCTTCAAGGGGCTGGTCATCTGCTGAACCACGAGTATGAACGGCTCCGCGCCAACGTCATTCCGCCGTTTTGGAACGTTGTCTACTTGGGCAACAGCCCCTCGAAACGGAAGTAGACCTTCAGAAAAGACCAAATCAGCCCCTTGAAACGGAGGTAGAGCTGGTTTAACTGCCTGTTGGGCGCAACTCTGCGCCTAACGCTAAGGTCAATAGCATGAGCGGTCTGTTTGTTTCGTTTGAAGGTGTCGATGGCGTGGGCAAGACCACGCAAGTCGAGCGGCTGCATGCGTATCTTGAGGCTCAGGGGCGTACCGTGGTCGTTACCCGTGAGCCGGGAGGCACTGCGTTAGGCAAGGCCATTCGCCAACTGCTGTTGCACGGTGTGGATGGGGGCGCAGTCGACATCGCACCGCGCGCCGAGGCGCTGCTATTCGCTGCAGACCGAGCCCAGCACGTTGCCGAAACCATCCGCCCGGCATTGGAGCGCGGTGAAGTGGTGATCACCGACCGCTATTTAGACTCTTCCTTGGCCTATCAGGCCGGTGGCCGCGAACTCACTCCAGAAGAGATTCGATCCTTAAGCATGTGGGCCACCAACAACCTGCTGCCCGACCGCACGTATTTGCTGGATATGGACCCAGCCCTGTCCCACCATCGCCTCGAACACGCGGAAGACCGTATGGAATCGGCCGGTGATGACTTCCAGTCCCGCACCCGCCAGGCCTTCTTGGACTTGGCCGCCGCCGAGCCGAATCGTTTCCGCGTTATCGATGCGAGCCAGAGCATTGAAGCGGTATGGGCTGCCATCGAATCCGACATCAAGGAGCTCGCATGAGCGTATGGGATTCACTAGTCGGCCAAAAGCCGGTAATCGACATGCTCAGTCGTATCGCGCAGGGCGACCCGAGCCAGATCACCCAGTCGTGGCTGATCTGTGGACCTCCCGGATCGGGCCGTTCCAACATGGCCCGAGCATTCGCGGCGGCGCTGGAAAGCCCGGATCACGGCATGAGCGCTGAGCCCACGCGCGTCACCCAGCAGGTGCTTGCCGGCACGCATCCGGATGTCACGGTGCTGACCACGAACAAGGTGACTATTGGTATCGATCAGGTGCGTGAGATCATCACTACCTCCGAGCAGATGCCCGCCACCGCACCGTGGCGCATCATCATCATCGAAGACGTGGATCGCATGCTTGAGCGCACCACCAACGTGCTCTTGAAAGAGATTGAGGAGCCGGCCGAGCATTGCATCTGGCTACTGTGCGCGCCCAGCGCCCAGGACGTGCTGCCCACCATCCGCTCGCGCACACGCATCGTGAACCTCGCCGTGCCCTCCACCCAGGCGGTGGCCGGATTCCTGACCTCCACCACCAATGTCGAGCCAAAAGTGGCGCAGCGTGCGGCCCGACTCGCCGAAGGCCATATCGGCATCGCCAAGTTGTACGCCACCGACGAACGGGTTATGTCCGACCGCGATGAACTTGTGGTCGGTGTGCTGAATCTGGCCCGTGCCCCGGATGCAGTGTTGTTGGCCGGCAATCTTATCGACAATGCCAAGGCCCAGGCCGAGGCAGACGCGAACCGCATCACCGCCGGCCAGGAAGCGGAATTCCGCCGCATCAACGGACTGGCACCGAGCGACCGCATCCCGCCGAAACTGCGTGGCGCATTCAACCAGATTGCCAAGAAAGACGATGTGAAGCGTTTGGTCACCCGCCGTACGCGCGACGTATTGGATCGTGCGCTGAACTCCATCGCCTCCATCTACCGAGATGTGGCGGTGCTGCAGAACAATGCGGAGGATTCGGTGGGCCTCATCAACCTGGAGAACCGCTCGTCGATCACCGAATTGTCGGTGCGGTTGAACCGGGCCGGTGCCGTGACCCGTCTGGACGAAGTGGCCCACGCCCGCAAGCGCCTAGCCGGCAACGGCAACCCGCTACTGGTATTCGAGTCCCTCTTCTGCGCCCTGATCCCATAACCCGACGCAACTAGCCCCCCTCTGATGAGTGGGGGCTGTCGAGCGTAGCGAGACTGGGGGAGAGACCCCGTAACGCACAGCCCCCAGTACGTCACACATATGAGCGATACTGGGACGTATGAAGATTTCCGCCGATTTCACCGTCATCCCGGACGATTTCGCCAAGGCCGCGGCCCCTGAATATTTCAATGGTGGCGTGCCTGTGGTCTCCTTCCCGTTCTACATCGATGATGTGGATCCCGAGGCCCGCTACCTGCACTGGGAGTTCGTGGACCCGGATTCGATTCCGGTCTGCGGCTTCGAGTGGATTCACTGGTCCGTGGCCAATCTGCCGATTGATGCGCTGATGTACGACTTCAATGATTCGCATGCGTTGGCCATCCCGCCGGACTTCTCCCGTCAGCTGCCGGCCATGATTCCCGAGACCGTGCAGGGGCGCAACTCCTCGGCCTCCAAGTTCTTGGGCCGCAGCACTGACCCGGCGGTGATCATGCGGTACAACGGTCCGCAGCCGCCGGACAAGGATCATGAGTACTACCTGCAGGTGTGGGCCACCAAGAAGCCGTTGCCCGGCTTGAATCAGGGCTTCTGGCTCAACGAGCTGTTGCACGCGCTGCGCAACAGCGGTGAAGTGCCCGACACCGACGGCATCTTCCTGACCGGCAAGGCGTGAGCCACATGAGCCCCCGCAGGCGGGGGCTGTCAGCATCACTGACTGGGGGTGGGTCAGTACAAAACCACCTTCAGTCCGACTTCGTCGTCCAGCTCCCGCCAGTGGGAGCGTGACTACAACAAAGAAAGGACACCATCACACTATGGCCTGCACCACGATTCTGGTAGGCAAAGACGCGAGCTATGACGGCTCGACCATCATCGCCCGCAACGAGGATTCCGCGAACGGCGAGTTCAACCCGAAGCGCTTCATCGTCGTGAAGCCGGAGGAACAGCCGCGCGAATACAAGTCGGTGATCTCCCACCTAACCATCACCCTGCCGGACGACCCGCTGCAGTACACCGCCGTGCCGAACGCGGACCTCAAGGAAGGTATTTGGGGCGAGGCCGGCGTCAACGAGGCGAACGTGGCGATGAGCGCCACCGAAACCCTGACCACCAACGAGCGCGTGCTCGGCGCCGACCCGTTCGTGGAATACACGCCGGCCAAGGGCGATGAGCCCGAGGTGCCCGGCGGCATCGGCGAAGAGGACTTCCTGACCATCGTGCTGCCGTATGTCAAGACCGCACGCGAGGGCGTCCAGCGCCTCGGCGCGCTGCTTGAGGAATTCGGCACCTACGAGATGAATGGCGTCGCCTTCTCCGACTCCAACGAAATCTGGTGGCTGGAAACTGTGGGCGGCCATCACTGGATTGCCAAGCGCGTGCCGGACGAGGCCTACGTGACCATGCCGAACCAGCTCGGTATCGACGAATTCGACCTTGAGGACGCTCTGGGTGACCAGGAAGTGCACATGTGTTCCGAAGACCTTGCCGAATTCATCGAAACCAACCATTTGGACCTCGCGGTGGAGAACACTACCCCGTTCAACCCGCGCGATGCCTTCGGCTCCCACTCCGACTCCGACCACGTGTACAACACCCCGCGCGCCTGGTACATGCAGCGCTTCCTCAACCCGTACGACGAGGTGTGGGACGGCCCGGACGCCGACCACAAGCCCACCTCCGACGACATCCCGTGGGCCCGTCAGCCTGAGCGCAAGGTGACCATCGAGGATATCAAGTACGTGCTGAGCTCCCACTACCAGGGCACCCCGTTCGATCCGTACGGCCAGCTGGGCGATGAGCGCACCCGCCACATGTACCGCACGATCGGCATCAACCGCCAGAGCCAGCTCGCGGTGATGCAGATCCGCCCGTACCGCCCGCAGGCCTCCCGCGCCATCCAGTGGATGGCATACGGCTCCAACCCGTTCAACACGCTGGTACCGTTCTTCCCGAACGTGGACACCACGCCCGCCTACCTTGAGGACACCACCACCCGCGTGACGTCCGAGAACTTCTACTGGGCCAACCGCATCATCGCCGCCCTGTGCGATGGCGCCTTCCGCTCCACGTCCAACGCCGTTGAGCGCTATCAGGAGAAGACCGGTGCGATGGGCCACCGCTTGGTCGCCGCCACCGACGAGCAGATCGCCCGTCTGGGCTTGACGGCCGCCGAGGAAGCCGCGCAGTCCGCCGCTGAAGAGGAATTTGAGGCCGACAACGTGGATGGCGATGTGCAGCCGATGACCCCGGACGAGACCATCGCCGCGCTGCGTAACCCCGAGGTGCGCGAGATTCTCGCCGCCGCCAACCAGACCATGGCCGACCAGCTCAAGGAGGAAACCGAAAAGCTGCTTGACTCCGTGCTGTACACTCGCAGCATGGAAATGAAGAACGGCTTCCACATGTCCGACTTTTAGTCCGTATTGAGCTCCCCTCCCTGAGGGG
>OLNT01001452.1_pt1 | contig 13057 bp, 14 predicted proteins | sample 1672641 | NCBI WGS metagenome assembly OLNT01 (sample SAMEA3136708, study PRJEB25190) | human gut metagenome
AAATAATGCGATCCAAATTGGTGAAAATTAAACGATCCATTTTGGTGAATTTTATCTTGACATTATCATATTATAAATTTCTCTCAAAATATTTTGAGTTTTTTCTATTTTCATAATTAAATTTCACACCATCTTTCTATACTTTTTATAATTAGTCTTTCAGAACTATTTATCTGATCTAAATCTAAATTTATCAAAAAATTAACACAAATCTCCTTAACATATTCTTTCTCTAAAACTTGATTATAAACATTTAAATATAAACAGCTTATACAATTTTTAAAATTCAATGTATTTATTTTAATTAAATGAAATAAATTTTTTTCTATTGTATATCTTAGCAACTCATTATCTTCAAATAAATAGTTATAAAATTTTTTAAAAGTATTTCCTCTTCCATAATCTGACGAAAATATGTTTGAAGCATATTTATAAAAATACTTTTTTGTATAAAATACATCTGTCTTGTATCCAAATAAATAACTAACATCATCTATATTAAATTCATCACTTAAACATTCTATAAAGATTCTTTGTTTTTCATATTCATCTCTTAAATAATCTGTTTCTGAATATTGAAAACTATAATTAAACCTATCTTTTCTAAGAATTGCTTTTAGATCCTCACTATCTAGATTTTTGATTTTCCCATATACATATGTTTTTTCTTCATTTAATTTCAATGAATAACTCATAAATAATTCGCGAATATCATCTAGCAAATCATAAGGATCAACATCATCTTGATAAAAAATTATTATGTCATCTACATAACGATACAATTCATATTCGGATTTTTCTGTGTCCTTTTTTTCAGGCAATTTTTCTAAAATTCGATTTAAAAACAACTCTGCCATGATTCTTGCATAAGCTGGTCCTTGAGGAATCCCAAAACGAACATTGTCACATCTAATTTTTCTCATTAATCGTTCATTATAATCAATTAACTTTTCCATTATTTTTCTTTCTTTCGCGGAAAATCCACAAGATAATGAATTGTACATGCCTAAAAAATCAATACTATCAAAATAATTTTTAATATCTATTGTTATTACTCCCCAATTTTCAAAAAAAGGAATCTCAATATAAGATTTAATTTTATCTATATAATTTCCCCACGAAGTATACCAGTTATAAAAAAGATCGGTATCAGATAAAAAAGATACATTGTAACTATACGATTTCAAAAGTTTGCAATGCTCATAAGCAATTTCCAAAGCTAATTGAGTAGTAATTATCCTTTCTTCTGTGTTTAACACAAGCATATTTCGGATTTTTTCATCTGATTCTTTTCTTTGATATACATGAATAGTTCCTAATGGAATTTCGATATCTTCATCTATTATCCTACCAATTCTTTCGTTTAATTTTTTTATATCGAACTTATTAAATGAATTAATTGCAAGCCATTCATCAATCTCTAAACTTTCATCATTATCTAACATATAATTACGTTCTTTATAAATGGTTGTCTCTAAATTATTTAGTAATTTCTTTTCATTGCCATCTTTTTTATTTTTTTCTATCTCATAATCCAAATCTAATCTTTCAGCCAAAAACTCAAATCCTGTTTTATTTATATCTATGCCCTCTTCTATTTCTAAATCATAAATAGAGTATAAATATCCAAAAATTGCTGGCTTATAATGATCTTTTAAATTTTCAATCTTTTTACAAGTTATTTTTTCATCATATTGAAGACTTTTACTAAAAATTGATTTTATTAAACTCATATCTTGCAAAGGAGTTAGAGTTCCTAAAAGGACATACCAATCTTTTTTTGATAAAAAAACATTATTTAATCTAGAAAATATTTCTTCATAAACTTTGGTCTCTGATAAAACGTGTATTACTTTTTCACTATTAATCTTATGATCGTCTACTACAATTATTTTTTTATATTTAACGTATGACTGACTGTCATATTCGATTTCTATTTTTGTTAGGACATCTACGATACTATTTTTCCTATATGTATTTAAAATATCAAATTGATTTTTATAAAAATTTAAATCAAACTTCTCTTGTGATGAATATTCCCCTTTAAAGAAATAAGATTTATTTCCTGATTTATGAGAAGATAAAGGAAATTTCACCTGTTTACCAACTTTATTTCCATTATATGAATCAGTTTGAGGAAATAAATCAATACCATAGATTGTTTCATCTATAACTACTTTTTCAATCAACTTTTTAGCAATCCTATATCCATCTTTCTTATCAATAGGAGTGTCAAAAATCAACCATATATGGATACCACGTCTACCCGAAAACTCAGATAAAAATGTAATATCTAATTCTTCTAAATAATCAAGTAAACTGTGTTTTATTATTTGATATAAAGCTTTAATTTCAACTTCATTTGCTTGCTTATTTTTACAATCAAAATCTAAACAAATCCATTTCATTTTACCATTACCATACGATTGTTGGTAACACCCTGCGGAACCATTAGTTTTTATCATGGTTTCAAGTAAATTTGAATCATAATGTATATATTTAGTAACATATCTACCATCATTTTGTTGAATAGCTATTGCATGTGTGAGTATTCCACGCACTCAGAGCCACTCCGTCCAGTACTGAGAGCCACCCAATCCATTAATCAGAGCCATTTATACACCTAATTGCAAGACTAGATAAATATACTTACTTACCTGTTAATATCTCACAACTGGAGGATAATATTTTATATCTATAATGCAGTGCGGACTTATACAACAGATTCACTGAACTTCGTTACCGTATCGACTGGATTTTTTCCGTATTAGATGGGCTTGCCCATACGTAATATTCAGCCAGACTTGTTTCAGGAAATTGAAGAAGCAAAGATTCAAGGACATTACAAAAAATATATGAAGAAACTTTCCAAAGTTGATCTATTAATTTTAGATGAATTCTTATTGACAACCATCAGTGAATGTGAACGAAACGATTTATTTGAAGTAATACAATCAAGAACCGATAAAAAATCAACCATTTACTGTAGTCAATGGGCTCCTGAAGGCTAGTTAGGCAAATTAGGTAATGGTCCACTCGCTGACACCATTCTAGATTGTATTCGAAACTCATCTTATACAATTTTTTTAAAAGGCAGATTTCTTCGAGAGGACTATTCGAAAATCAAATAATATAAAAGAGAGTCATTTCATGATTTGAAGTGGCTCTCTTCGTGGATTTAGTGGCTCTGTCCAAATGGATTCGGTGGCTCTATTTTCATGGATTGGGTGGCTCCGCCACCATGGAATACTCACATGTGGACTAGCTACAAATAAATCATATTCTAAATTTGCAATTCTATTTATTATATTTTCCATATTATAAATCACTCCTAATATTAAATCTTTTATCACATTTAAAACTTATATTGCTTTTATCAGTCAAAAAGAAACGCCATTATAAAGAACAATACAATTATCACCGTTTCTAATTTTATCATCCAAAACACAAGAATTATGTTATGACTCAACTATATTTTGTAAGACATTCAAATTTAACACTTACCCAACAAATAAACTAACATTTGAATTATTTGGTGTCTAAATTATACACCCATAAAACTAAAAAAGAGCAAGGAATATACCCTTACTCTACATCATCCGCTGATTTACCAGCAAGAACAGCATTGATTTTATTTTTAGCCGTTGTTACAGTACTTTGATCTGGAACCATTACGTAAGCTGCATCACCAAGCTCAGCACACATTAATGTATCTCCAGTACCATTTACCATATATTGTTCCATTTTCCATTTTGGATTACTATTTAATTGATATTTAATCAATGATGAAATTTCATCATTTGACATAGTTGTTGAGAATGTATTTGACATACTATCCATAATAGAAGCATAGTTAGTAACAATTGCAGGACTTGTAATCTTATCAACAATACCCATTAAAACTTGTTGTTGATTCTTAGTACGTTGACGATCTCCTTCACTGTAAGCATAACGCTCACGAGCATATCCTAACGCTTGTTCACCATTTAAGTGGTTCACACCAGCATGTACACTTAACCCTGGAGCATGTAAGAAGTTACTGCATTCATAACCTGGTTCAACATTTACATCAATACCACCAACAGCGTCAACAATATCTGTTACCGTATCGAAACCCACTTTAAATGTATAGTTAATTTCAATACCTAAAAGTTTCTCTACAGTACGCTTAGTTGTGTTAGTACCATGAATACCCGTATGTGTAATCTTATCTAAAGCGCCCTGTTGACATCCATCTGCCGCATCACAAGCCGTTTCGACATAAAAGTCACGAGGAACTGATGTTAATAAAATTGTTCCAGTTTTAGGATTTACAGTAGCGACCATAATAACATCACTACGTCCATTTTCGTCATATCCACCACGAGTATCTGATCCGGAAATCAACACATTAAATGGTGTTGTAGTAATATTACTTACTGCATTGGCCTTATCTGTATTTTCTACTTTATACGAAGTTTGGTATACAACACGCGTGTTGTTGTCAAAATCCTTATATGCATCAATATCTGTAATCTGACTACGACTTGATTCATTAATTACAATTGAATCCACTTCTCCATTATAGAAAGATTCTAGCATTTCAGTTAAACTGCCATATTCTCTTTTTTCCATTTGGATACCTGATTTATTTAATTCTTTTAAAATCTTTTTAGAACCTTGTGTATTAATATTTGCCAAAGTACCAACACTATGACCAGCTAGATCATTTTTATTTTTCATGTCACTTGATTGTTTAACAATTACACTTACTGTATTTTTAGAATGCTTGGCAACATTAGTAATATTAGAAAGCAATCCACCTGTTTTTGATAAATAAAATCCACCTAAACAAGATCCTAGTGAAATTGCAACAGTAAAAATAATACAAATGATTTTAGATACAACACCTTTTGTTGAAAAACACAACAATAAGATGAATATCAAATTTAATAATACAAATACAATTGTCATTAAAAACAATAGTTTTGTAGGTAATACATTCAATTTAATAACGTTAAACAACAAATACATTGTTGCTGCAACCAGTAAGATAGAGAAAATAATTTCAAATACCTTACCAACTTTGTTTTGTTTTTTATCTTTTTTCATAACAAAAATCTCCTCATGCCCATATATTTTACTACAAAATAATTATATTTACAAAAAAGGAATAGGATATATGCCTATTCCACTTTATTTAATACAGTACCTAATACTTTAGCACCATTTCTTTTTAAACGTTCTATAGACCTTTTAGCTATATTTTTATCTGTTTCAGGTAATGATACAACAAGTATTGTTCCATCCACCAAATGACTTACTGGAATTACATCACTACAGCTTTCTAAACTAGGACAATCCACAATAATAAAATCATATTCAGATTTCATTAATTGCATAAATTCCTTAAAGCTTTGTCCACTCAACAAATCAATTGGATGTTTTCTCTCATTACCCGCTGTAATAACATGTAATTCATTGTCTGAATAGCTATCTTTAATTGCTTTAGTATATTTCAAATAATTTGTATAATCATTATCTTCTAAAATATCTGTTAATCCAAAATCATTTTTTATATTAAAACATTCATGAATGTGTGGATCATTTATATTACAATCCAACAATAACACTTTTCGTGTGTTTGCCACAAAACAATATGCCAAATTAACTGAAATAGTTGTAGCCCCTGCCCCATGGTCTGCACCTGTTAAACACACACTATGAATATGTGGATGTTTTTCATTATATTCAATGTTTGTACGTAGTCTACGATATGCCGAACTACTCGATATATTATGTTCCATTATTTTCTCCTATTTCTTCAATGGTATTTCTGCTAAAACATCTACCCCTAAAAACATTTCAGCTTCCTCTGCATTTCTTAAATGTTTATCAAACAAGAAACGTAAAACGACAATACCCACACTAATAACCAAACCAATAAAAGTACCAATTAATGTGTTCTTTTTAACATTCGGACTAACAGGTGTAGTATTAATTTGTGGCTCATTCATTGTAGTTACACTACTTAAGTTTAATTCAGATATCATTGACTTTTTAAATTCATTTACAACATTTTTGACAATACGATACGATAATTTAGGATTATTTGTAGTAGCCTTAATATTGTAATTATACGTATTATTTGAATCTCTTGTTACTTCAATACTTTCGACTAGAGCTGCCATTTCAAAATCAATTCTATTACTTACTCCATTTAACACCTTACTTCCAGTTAAATAAGAAGTATAATCCAAAGAAGTTCCTGCAGGTATAATTGTAATATCTGTATTTGATATATAACTTTTAGGTAAAATGAATTGTGAAACGCCAAACACAACCACTCCACACAATAAAGTTATTTTTACAATAAACTTTATATTTTTAATTATATCCTTCAATAACTCTATCAAATCAATTTCCATTTCATCATTCATATAATCGTTATTCATAAATTATTTCCTTTCTATACTGCTCCTCTACCATATAGCACTTGTTTAATAGTTTTAAATAACAATGTCACATCCAGCCAGAATGACCAGTTTCTATAATAATATTCATCCAATAATAAACGATGTTCGAAATCAACATCACTCCTTCCATGACTTTGCCACATTCCGGTAATACCAGGTTTACATGCAATAACATCATAATAATAATCTCCCATATCCTCTTTTTCTCTAGGCAAATATGGGCGTGGACCAATTAAAGACATTTGACCTAATAACACATTAATGAATTGCGGAAATTCATCTAAACTCTTTTCACGTAAAAACTTGCCTGCACTTGTGATACGTGGATCATTCACTAATTTTTTATTCTTTGTATATTCTTCTCGAATTGCTGGATCTTTTTCCATTAATTCTTCAAGAATCTTGTCTGCCCCGATTACCATAGTACGGTATTTGAACATCTTAAATTCTTTTCCATTTTTACCAATTCGATTCTGCGTAAAAAAAATAGGACCTTTATCTCCTTCTTTGCGATTTTTAATGAAGACAAAGATTGTTAATGGTATTAAAAGTAACAAACCACATAATCCAGCACAAATGTCCATAATGCGTTTTAATGCATAAGATAAGAAATGTTCTAAGCCACGAGAATTAGAAATCATTAAGATTCCATCAAAATCTTCTACCTTTGTATCAAATGTTACTGAACCATTTACTAGTGGTAAATATTTAATAACATCGACTTTATTTTTAAACACTTCAAACACAGCATTTAAATCTTCACTATCCATTTCAGGAATCGCAATCAATACTGTATCTATATCTTTTTCTTTGATTACAGAACAAATTGAATCTAAATCAAATGTTTTATTCACATCTACTACTTGCTCCTGCTGAATATACTTAACTTTTGTTGAATTATTGCAATTTACATAACCTATTACATCTAAAAGTGAGTATCCATTTCCAAAACACACCATTCCTAATTTTTCTGCTGTATGTCCAACACCAACAATTAATGTATTATGTTTAAACCATTTTCTAAAAATTTTATGAGAATATCTAGAGTTACATCCTGCAAATACAAATAAAACACATGTTAATAATACAAACCCAAAGAATTTCTTTATAGTCCAAGTACTAATTGGGAAAACAAGAAAACTTCCAATAAAGAAACCTATATGACTTAATATAATCAAACGAATTTCATCATACATTAATAAAACTTTTCCTTGATATCTTCCAATCAGTATCTGCATTAAAAAATATAATATACATAATTTACAACAAGTCTCTAAACTATATCCAGAAAATTGTATAATAAACATAAAAAAAACAAATTCAATTGTTATTTTTAAACTTCCTATTTTTGACATTAAATCATCAACTCCATATGACCTATTCATTATACTAAAAAAAAAAGAAAAGGACAAATCTTTATGTAAGCGTTAATCATAAAGTATCCTTTTCTTATAAAATAAATTAACCCATAATAGTTGATAATACAGCAAAACTTTGCGCATCAACTGTTGAAGTATTATTCGTACCTTGGAAGTTAAATGTAACTGTATATTGTTGTGTTGCTTCATCTAAAGCACAACCAATGTCTGTTACATCCTCTTGTCCTAATCCTGCATTGGCAAGAGCTGCATCAATAGCTGCTTGTTGATTTTCATCAAAAGAAGTTGATTCTTTTTTTTCTTCTTTCTTTGTTTCAGTTTTAGTTTCTTCCTTCTTCTCTTCTACGGGTTCAGTCGTAGAAACTTCTTCACTATTACTTCTTTTATAATTTCTTTCTTGTATAATACCATCTTTACCAATCTTATATTCATAAGATCCAGTAGTTGTATCAAAACTTACCGTATAGTATTTCTTTTCTTCTTGAATCGATACATTTGAACATTCTTTTTTAGTGGCATTCGCATCATCTCTTGCCACTTCTAAAATATCATTTTGCGTGATTTCTAATTCACTATTGCCACATCCAGTTAGTAATAGAGTTGAAGCTATGATAATAAAACTATTTCTTTTTCTTCTTTTTACCATTGTCTTCTCCTCCATAACCATATCCGTAGCCATATCCATAATTACTGTCACTTGCTGATTCTACTTTATTTAATACAACACCCATGACGTGACCACCAATTCTTTCAACATCATTAATGGCTGCTTTAACTTTACGTTTATCAGAAGATTTTGCATCAACTACATACAATACTCCATCACTTACATTACATAATGGAATGGCATCACTAGCAACCGCTACTGGTGGACAGTCAATAATAATATATCCAAATTCTTGACGTGCTTGATTTAAGAATTTAGCTAATCTTTTAGATCCTAATACTTCACTTGGATTTGGTACTCTATGACCTGCAGTAATGACAGATAAAGGATATCCTCCATCATATTGTACATCTTGTACTCCTTCAAATGAATGAATACTTACGCCTTCTCTAAATTCTGAAATGATATTCGTTAATCCTGAACGATTTGAAATTTGTAGTGTTTTATGAACTGAAGCATTTCTTAAATCACAGTCAATTAATAAAACATTTTTATACTTAGCTGCCATAATACGAGCTAAATTACAAGCTATTGTACTCTTTCCCTCATTAGGAATTGTACTTACTACGTTGATTACTTGAATCGCATCATCCATTTGACTAAATTCAATATTTGTACGTAATCCACGATAGATTTCATCCACATCAAATTGATTTCTTTTCTTTCTTGCCATTTCTATCTCCCAAAGAAACCAAACAGTTTCTTTTTCTTTTCAACCTCTATGTTTAATATATCTTTATTACTCAATAATAATTTTGGATTCTCATAAAATAAGATATCCGCATTATCTAATCCAATACGCTTACCTACAACCGTATACACATCACTCAATTGTTCAATACGATTCCCACTCGCTCTATGCGTATCTGTACAAATTACATCACAATATCCATTGTCTAATAATTCTAAAGCATTAGACTGGATTTTCTTACCATTTACACCAAGAATCGAAGTACGATTCAATTGTAGAACACAACCCATATCAACCCAATGATCAATGATTGAATAATCTAAATCATCATGGAAATATCTTTCAATATGAGCTAGTACAGGAACAAAGCCCTTCATCTTCAATTCATATAAACACTCATCTCTATAATCAATCGAATGAATATCACGAAGTACATTATATTCTACAAGCATATAACGAGAACTATTCAAAGTAGGATATAAATCTAATTCCAAACCTTCAATAAATTCACTATTCATCATCACTTCCCCACCAAAATAAATAGGGATAGGACTCATCTTTCTTAACTCCAATTGACGAGTCACCATTTCATTATAGATATGAACATCTAATTGACCAGGAATAAAGTGTGGTGTACTACAAATTCCTACAATACCATCCTGCTTAGCAGACTCTAATGCGCTAACTGCATCCTCGATTGAAGGCATACCATCATCAATGCCCCAAGCAATATGAGAATGCAAATCTATATACTTAGCCATTATAGTTCAGGAATCTCGCAGAATACTGGAATACCCAAGTACTTTTCTGCCTCTTCCTTCGTACGTAAACGATTATCTAACAAGAACTTCAGGACAGCATAACCAAAACCTACAACTAAACCAACAACCCCGGACATCATTGTATTTTTCTTAACATTTGGTCCAGCAGGCACATAAGACAACTTCGCTTTATCCACAATTTCAATATTACGAACATTCAAATTCTTCTTCATTGTACGAATAAACGTACTTACTGTATCATTTGCGATATCCTTGGATAATTTTGGATCTGTTGTTGTAGCTGAAATTGTGATAATTTCTGTATTTGATTCATTCGTAACACTAACAAGTTTCTTAACACTAGAAGCACTATCCAATCCAACATCCTTAGCTACCTCAGACATAATATTGTTCTGTGTTAACAAGTTCACCGCATTCGTAACCAATTTACTATTGGCCATCTGTGAATTATAATCCAAAGATCCACTTTCACTAATCTGAGGTGTTAAATAAATCGATGTACTAGCTGTATATGTTGGAGCAATCAATAACTTTGTTCCAAAGAAACCACCAACACCAAATATAACACAAAGTAAAATAATTAATTTAATATGTTTTAAAATAGCACGAGCCACTTCAAGAAGATCAATAACATCTTCATCATCTTCTAAATTAGCTACATTCATATAAGCATCATTACGAGATATTCTCTTATAAGCCATAATCTTAATCCTCCTACTTTTATTTTAAGGCATGATTAAAACAACCATGAACCAAAACAATTGATATTATACCATAAAATAAACCTTTTTTATAAATAAATTCATTTAATATGTAAACAATTGTTGATTTTTCATAAAAAAGTCACATCTAATAAAATGGGACATCGACATCATTAATGTCAAATAGGTTTATATACTTTACCTGTAAGCGAGGTAATGAAACATGTGTACAGTATTTAATTTAAAAATAGATGAATATACAGAGTTGTTAGATACAAAAACATTTGATGACTACGATACGAATGAGCTATTACAATTATCCGATACTATCAAACAATCCTGCTTTGAATTTCTATTCAATTCTCATATTAAATGCCCACTTATTGTGGAAGTATTCATATTGTTAAAGCTGGGAAAAACAGTAAAGGAAGACAGCGCTATAAATGTAATAGCGGTAAAGAGTCGCATTTACTTCGGAGGAAAGGAGTCTACTTTGAACACACGCATAATTGATACTGCCGATGCTGTGGTTCGCCGCTATAAGACCCGTAATCCAGAAGAAATAATCTCACAACGGGCTATCAAATTGAAAGGCATCCATTTTTATCACAACCTTCTGGTTTACTATACCATCCTGCTGAACTGCGAATATATTGGCATCAATCCGAATTGTACAGCTGCCCAACTTATATCTGCTCTGGCTCATGAACTTGGACACGCACTGTTTGACCGAAAGCATGCTAGCTCCGGCCAGACATTTCAGGACACTTATTTTTATGGCTTGGATAACTCCAAGACAGAACGAAGAGCATATCTTCGCCTCCGAACTGCTCCTGTCAGACGATGATATTCTCAAGCCAATTGGCTATTACGAATTCAATGCTGACCGGATTCATATGGAGGCGAATATGCCATCTAACGCGTCTGTAACGTGCCAAGCAATGAAGTATCAGGAACTTATTCAGAAATTTCTCTACAAACATAGTGATGTGCTCACCCCTGTTAAAATTGCTCGAAAAAATGGAATTGAAAAACACTTCATGGATTTTAAACTGAACATCCTTGCGGCAAAGGGATATCAGCTTCCATTTCTTCCCTAACTCCACAATGATTTTCTGAAAGATTCCATGAAAAATAGCGAGCTGAGATGAGGTGATCTACTATTACTGCAATGTCTGCCGTTACTGCTTCTCTGCGGAGCAACTCCCAGATTGTTGCCCTGATTGCAGTGCCGTAGCATATAACAATCACTCAGCAGTACGGCTGGCAACTGATACTAAAATAGCAGAATTGCTTAGAATACGGAAAGAAGAAGAGGAACACAATGAAAGCCCATAAATATTGGTCACTCGGCGCACTTGCCTGCATGGCAGGATGCTTCTACACGGGCTGCAAGAAACTGATGCAGGCTCACAAGTATTTCGCTTGCGGCTCTCTGTTCTGCATAGGCATGGCAATCTACTCTGGCCACAAAATTGCTCAGAAGAAGAAAACCGAAAAGCACGAACTATAAGAACACACGCCCTTGCTGCAACAAGCTAGGACTTTTTTGAACTTCAGGAATTCATTTTATTTCCGTTACAAACTATACATTTCCATAATGAGCCTAATTCCGACTTTCAGGCCTTCCTTAAAAGCAGCCTTCACCCATGCACAGCACACCGTACCCTGCCAGTCCATGATCTTTTCTCTCCCATAATTATTTGTGCAACTCCAGCGGCAAGCCATCCGTGTCATGAAAGAAAGTCATCTTTTTGCCGGTGTAATCATGCACACGGATTGGTTCACATTCAATGCCAACTTTCGCCAATTCTTTGACCGTCTGCTCCAAACTGTCTACGCAGATCGCAAGGTGACGCAACCCACAGGCTTCCGGGCGGTTCACACGCTTTGGAGGATTTTCTTCTACGAAAATCTCCAACTCCGTGTATTCATTAACTCGCAGATCTAGCTTCCAGTCTTTGCGCTCTGGACGGTAGTTCTTTCTGATGACAGAGAACCCCAACTTGTACACATAGAAATCTTTGGCTGCTTCGTAGTCAGATACGATAATTGCAATGTGATGTATTTTTGATAAATTCATTTTTCTCACACTCCGTTTCTTTTGTTTTTTGTTCTTCTTTTATTTCCATTATAAACTATATAGCATCCTTCAAAATATACCGTGTGAACTCCTGGAGTTCAATTTGCCCACACGGCATTTCTATTTTTCTTGGTGTTTATTTCAGTTTTTCTAGAATCTCGACTATATAAAAATAGTTGGGGTTTAGATACGCTATAAGATTACATAGGGCAGTGTGCTAGGCAGCTTAAGATTCGCTCCAAAGTATTTTGAATATATAAAAATAGATAGGGATAAATCAACCTTTAAAAGTCATAGGG
>OLNT01001462.1_pt1 | contig 13023 bp, 12 predicted proteins | sample 1672641 | NCBI WGS metagenome assembly OLNT01 (sample SAMEA3136708, study PRJEB25190) | human gut metagenome
CGTGGTGCCGGCAGTGGCAGCACTATTGGCGGCAGCCGCGGTCTGCGCTTCGGCCTGCTCATATGCGGATGCGGTCGGGCGAGGCGGCACAAGACCGGTCTTCTCGCTCATCTGCTTGGCGTACCGTTCCAGTTCCACTGCGGCGATGGCACCGTCGGCGGTGGCGGTGACGACCTGACGCAGGTTCTTGACGCGCAGGTCACCGGCCGCGTACACGCCCGGCACCGAGGTCTCGAGGTATCCGCGCGTGACCACGTAGCCGTGGTCGTCCAGTTCGACGACACCGCGCACGAGCTCGGTGGCCGGCACGTATCCGGCGAACACGAAGACACCAAACGTGCCGTCGTCGGATGGCTTCCACGATTCCGTCTCACCGGTTCGGCGGTCGAGGATCGTCGCCTCGCGCAGCCCGCCCTTGCCGGCGGTGACGCCTTTGAGCTCGACGTTGTAGCGCACGTCGATTTTCGGGTTGTTCTTGGCTTCGGCAGACACCGCCGCGTCGCAGGTGAAGTCCGGTTCGCGGACGAGCACCGTGACTTTGGAGGCGTATTTGGTCAGGAACACGGATTCCTCTGCCGCGGCGAAACCGCCGCCGACGACCAGCACCTCCCTGCCGGTGAAGAATTCGCCGTCGCATGTGGCGCAGTAGGCCACGCCGCGGCCAGCGTACTCGGCCTCGCCGGCGAAACCAAGCTTGCGCGGGCTTGCACCGGTGGCAATCAGGATGCCGAACGTCTTCAGGTCACCGCGCGACGTGTGCACGGTCTTGATGTCACCGTTCACGTCAAGGCCGGTAGCCTCGGCTGAGAGGAATTCCGCGCCGAAATCCTTTGCCTGGTTGCGCATGGTCTGTGTGAGCGCACGACCGGACGTACGGCCGACGCCCGGGTAGTTGACGACTTCGTCGGTGATGGTGATCTGCCCGCCGAAATCATCCTTTTCGAGAATCAGCACGCGATAGCGGGCGCGAGCGAGATACAGGCCGGCGGTGAGTCCCGCAGGGCCGCCACCGATGACAACAACGTCATACAGATCGCTTCGGTTGATCTGGGTCATGATATGGAACTCCTTACATATGCATATGCCCCTGCCGGCGGGGGCTCCCGCGAAGCGGGTGGGGTAGTTCGCCTATCACCGCGACCACCCCCAGTCGGCTGTCGCCGCCAGCCCCCCCCGCCAGCGGGGGCGGAGAGGCCACTCGCCTTACATCGCTACCCGCCAGCGGGGGCGAGAGAGTTGGCGATCCCCAGCCAACTCTGACCGCTACCGACAGCCCTCCAGCCCCTGCAATCAGGGACGGCCTCCAGCCGCAGCCTGTTGTGCTTGTCTGTCGGCTCGCCTTCGCCTACAAACAGCTCTGCTGTTTGCTTGACAACTCAGCCCGTCAGTGAGGCGGGAAATCAGAGGAGACCGACGAGGTCGAGGCTCGGCTCGATGGTCTCCTCGCCGGGGGTCCACTTGGCCGGGCACACCTGGTCGCCGTGCTCGTAGACGAACTGCGAGGCCTGCACGCGGCGCAGCAGCTCGTCGGCGTTACGGCCGACGTTGGAGGAGATGACCTCGTAGGCCACGACCTTGCCCTCCGGGTTCACGATGAAGTCACCGCGCTCGGCCACGCCGTCGGCCTCGTTGTAGGTGTCGAGGTCCTTCGCGAGCAGTGCGGTGGGGTCGGCAAGCATCGGGTACTGGATCTTCGCGATCTTTTCGTTGGCGTCGTGCCAAGCCTTGTGCACGAAGTGGGTGTCGCAGGAGACCGAGTAGATCTCGCAGCCGATCTTCTTGAAGTCCTCGTACTTGGCAGCGAGATCCTCCAGCTCGGTCGGGCACACGAACGTGAAGTCCGCCGGGTAGAAGAAGAACACCGACCAGTGACCGAGCACGTCCGCCTTGGTCACCTCATGGAATTCGTTGTTCTGAAAAGCCTGCACCGTAAAATCGGTGAGTTCATGCTGAAGCAGTGTCATCATCGTTCCTTTCCACGCAATCCGGTCATTGCGTCTCCCCATCGTAACGTCAAGCGGCTTTCGCCGATACGGACGCACGAGGGTTTCTTCATGACAATCATCACAGTTTGCGCTCACAAACCGGTAAAAACAGCCGCGCCCGATCCGTGGTTTCGCTATGAGCAGAGGTGATGAACGTTCCTTGGATATTTCATACTTATCAAACAGGTTTCCGCTATGCTCGCACATACAGGCACATACACGCCGACCCGACGCGAACCTGAGACTCGGAACGGAGATGTCATGGCAGAGGAAGACCCGGATCAGGAATCCACCGCGAACTCGACGCTTAGCCGCATGCTGGCGGGAAACCGGCGGTTCGCCGAAGGGCACAGCGAGCACCCGTGGCAGGACATGCAGACCCGCGAATCACTGATCGACCGGCAGAACCCCGACGCGGCGGTATTGTCATGCTCCGATTCGCGCGTTCCGCCGGAAATCATCTTCGACGCGGGGCTCGGTGACCTGTTCACGATCCGCACGGCCGGGCAGATCATCGACGACGCGGTATTGGCATCGCTGGAATATGCCGTGGATCATCTGCACGTCAGCCTGCTCATGGTCATGGGTCATGAAGGCTGCGGGGCGGTGGCGCTGGGCGCCGAACAACTTGACGCGCTGATCGCCGACAGCACGAGCGACCCGGAGAGCTCGTTGGAGTCCGCTGATGCGATGGCCGAATTGGATGAGCGCATCGCCAGCTCGGATTCGATTGTGCTGCGCTCGGTCGGCATGTCGGTATGGCAGGCGCGGGAGGCCGAGTTGGATACGAGCGAGGACTTCGAACGCGTACATGTGGCGCGTACCATCGAAGAGCTGGTCACGCGCAGCGAAATCATTCAGGACGCGCTGGCGCATGATCGACTGATGATCGTAGGCGCCCGCTACCAGCTGTCCACCGGCAAGGTCGAGGTACTGAGCTTCTGATGGGAGCGTGACTTATCGCCGCATTTCGCGTCACTGTGTGCGGGTAGCGTCACGCTGTGCGGCCCCGCACACAGTGACGCATCAGTAAAACCCTTATTTTCCAATGGTTATACAATATGCGTCACGCTGCAAGGGCGCACACAGTGACGCACCCCGCACAGCGTGACGCATTCGAGACGCCGCATCCGCAACGGCAACGCGCCGCCCGTTTCGACGTGGCGCGTCCCGCAGGCGTCTCCACCGCCGTCGTCAGCTACGTGCTCAACGGCAGTCCCAAGAAAATCTCACCGGACACCGCGCAGCGGGTGTTCGACGCGGCGCAGTGGCTCGACTACCACCCCAACTCCGTCGCCCGAGCCCTCAAGACCGGCACCACGCACACGCTCGGCATCATCGTGCCCGACTTCTCGAACCCATACTTCGCCGAATTCACCGACCAGCTCGAAGCCGCTGCATCCAAACGCGAACGGGCGCTGATCATCAACCTGTCGCGAGGCGACCCGCAAGGCGAGCGCCGCCGCATCAACGAACTCGTCGAGCGCAACGTCGACGCGATGTTCGTCTCCTCCGCGCAGACCGATGCCGAGCTCGCCCGCTGCGCGGTCAACGCGGCGCTCGACCCCGCGCACACGCCCGACGTGCAGCTCATCGCCGCCGAACTCGTCACCAGGCAGTCCTGCGGATGCAAGTGACCGGCCGGCAAGTCGCAGCGAACGGTTCTCAATAAGAAAGGTGCGAGGATTTCTCACATTTGCGCACAAGCGCACAAAACCATAAAGGGCGGCATCTCGGGACTTTGTCGATTTTGATGTTCGTTTCGGGCGTTGGCAGGCTCGCACCTTTCTTACTGAGAATGATTCGCTGCGACAATTGACGTGCCACCCCCCTACAGTAGAGTCCATGTCACTTGGTTTAAACATCCTTCTGATCTTCATATTCCTAGTGCTCGGATCCATCTTCTCCGGCACCGAATTGGCCTTGGTCTCCCTGCGCGGATCCCAGATCGATCAAATGGAACAGGAGGACGCCCGTGGCGCACGTGTGGCGGCAATCGCACGCGACCCCAACAAGTTCCTGTCCACCGTGCAGATCGGCGTGACGCTCTCCGGCTTCCTGTCCGCATCGTTCGGCGAATCGTCGATTTCGCCGTTCATCGTGCCCGTCGTGAAAAGCTGGGGCGTGCCGGCGAACATCGCCGCACCGCTGACCACCATCGTGCTGACGCTGATCATCTCGTACTGCTCGATAGTCATCTCCGAAATGGTGCCGAAGCGCATCGCCATGCAGCGCACCGAACAGATCGCCCGCGCCGTAGTGCCCGCGATAGACGTGTTCGCCAAGGTCTGCAAGCCGATCATCTGGCTCATCGGCAAGAACACGAACGGTATCGTGCGTCTGCTCGGCTTCGACCCGAACGAGACCGAAAGCGAGGTCTCCGACGAGGAGCTGCGCGTGCTCGTCAACACGAACACGTCGCTGAGCAAAGACGAGCGCACGATCCTCGACGACGTGTTCGACGCGTCCGAGACCATCGTCGCTGAGGTCATGCGTCCGCGCACCGATGTCGTGTTCCTCGACGGTTCGCAGAGCATCAAGGACGCGGCGGCGTACGTGCGCGAGATGCCGTACTCCCGCTATCCGGTGACCGGCAGGGATTTCGATGACGTGATCGGCTTCGTGCATGTGCGCGACCTGCTGGACGTGCGCGACCCCAACGCAACGACCGTGGCCGACGTGACGCGAGAAGGCATTTCGCTGCCCGGCACGTCCAAGCTGCTGCCGAGCCTCGAACTGCTGCGCAAGCGCGGCATCCACTTGGCCGTGGTCATCGACGAGTACGGCGGCACCGACGGCATCGTGACGCTGGAGGACATGACCGAAGAGCTCGTCGGCGACATCCGCGACGAATACGACCTGCCCAGCGAACCGGGCGGCGAGCGCAAGGAGCAGCCCGCATTCGTGAGCGGCGTCGCCACCATCGACGCGAGCATGACCATCGAGGACTTCGCCGATCTGACCGGCATCGAACTGGAGGACGGCCCGTACGAGACCGTCGCCGGCTATTTCCTCGCACACACCGGCAAGATGGGTGCCGAGGGCGATGTGCTGCACTCCGACGACGGGTACGACATGACCGTCACCAAGGTCGACGGCCGCCGTATCGAAACCATCGAGGTGCGCAAGGCCGGCGCCCCTGACCACGCGCCGGTTTCCGCCGAATAGCGCAGCGCGGGCGGGAGGTCGCCGGCCATTGCCGATCATCGGCGCTGCGAGGAAATCCACCAGTTGATGATCGAACCGGCTGCGACCAGCAGAGCGCCGCACCAGAACGGCAACGTCAAAGACAACCCCAGCAATACCGCGCTGGCTGCCGTGGACAGCACGGGCGTGGCGTAAGAGGCCATCGCAAGCGTGCTCATGCTGCCGTGCAAGATTCCATAGCCCCAGCAGGCGTATCCGCCAGCGATGACCGCCGCGGCCGCCACTACAGCCAAGTAGCCCCAAACCGACGGCGCGGCAGACGGCCAACCTTGGCCGGAAGCGAAGTGGATGATCCACAGCGCCACGGCCACAAAGGGGAAGAATACGGACGTACCGTCGAATCCCTTGGACAGCGCGGGCGTGAACACCGCATACACCGACCATGCGAGCGCGCCCGCAAATGCCAGCAGATACGGCAGTGGATTCGCCGCGACATGCCCTGCGGCGAGCGCCCAGTCCAAGCCGCTGTTGCCGCCGACCGCCAGTATCACGCCGGCGGTGGCGACGACAGCGCCAGGCAATACGCGGAGCACCGCGCGGCCACGAGAATGGCGGGGCCTGCGCTGCAGTTTGTGCCGCACTGGACCGAGTCATCTTGAACCTGCGCGTCGCTGGGCGCTGCGGGTTCCCGTCTTATCCCCTCGTTCCGCGCCGAACGCTTCTCGCCGCTCGGTACGAATGCCGCCGCCAGCAACACCATCATTGTAGGCCACAGGTAGTTCACCAGACTGACCTCCACCGACGAGGCCGCCGAAGACGCCAGCCCGATCGACAAGGAAATCGACGACTCATAGAACACGAACAGCAGGCCGCCGACGATCAGATACGTTCGCGGATACTTGCGCAACGGTGCCGGCCGGCGAAAAATCAGCAGCAGCACCGCGCCGCAGGTGTATATCAACGCCGATCCCAGCGTCGCGCCGAACGCATCGGCGACCACGCGAACCAGCCCGGTCATCAGACTCCACAGCAGAATCGCCATCAGACCAATCATGGTAGCCTGCACGGATGGGCTGGGGCTCCGGCCGGCCTGGCCAGCCACATCGCGACGCGAATCGACCATATCTGCACGCTCCTTTTCGCCGCGGGGTCCCGGCTGTTTACTCCAGTGTGTCCGCCGGCACCGACGCGGATGACGGCGAGTGGCGACTGACCGCGTTGACTGACGCGAATTGACCTGCCGTATTGTACCTGCTGAATGTGCAGCTACGTCCAGTCACGCCGTCTGCCGTGTTTCGTGTTGCCCCGCTGCACATGCCTTGCCCAGTCGCACCGCCACATGTCCCATCTCTCAGCCCAGTCCGTGACCACACCAGCGTAAAGACGGCCCGAAATCGCATTGTGTGGCACACTGATTCCACCCGACCTGTACCGCTGATGAACATCAGCCTACGTTGCTGTTACGTCGCTCACTGTGAGCGATAACTATGCTGGCGGCTGACACATCGCGCAGGCTTCATCGATAAACTGGAGGGTGACTGATATCCCAGAAGAAAGGAACGAATATGACACTTGCATTCGTTGTGCCGGGACTGGACGAAGCCGCCTCCGAGAAGGCCATTGCCATTCTGCAGAACCGACTGAGCCAGGAGCAGGAGGCCGCGCTGGTCCTGAAGCACGCTCACTGGAACGTGACCGGGCCGAACTTCATCGCCGTGCACGAGATGCTCGACCCTGAGGTCGAGGCAGTGCTCGCGCAGGCCGATGAGAGCGCCGAACGCATCGCCACGCTGGGCGGCACGCCTGACGGCCGCGCCGATGCCATCACCCGCAACCGCACCTGGAAGCCGTTCGACGTCGACGGTCGCGCCGGCACCGAGAAGTACCTTGAGGCCCTGATCGAGTATTACGACGCGTTCATCGCCGATGACCGCAAGGCCATCGCCGAGCTGGACGAGCTGGACGTGATCAGCTCCAACATCATCCAGGACCACGTGCAGGAGCTTGAGAAGTTCCAGTGGTTCATGCGTTCGCATCTGGCGTGACGCGATAGATCGCGGCAGACAGCAGGCAGCATGCATGGCGGGTGAATACCCGCCATGCACACCGGCATGGTCTGACGCAAAAGATGCACATCAATGATGGCGACGGTTCAGCGGCAATGCTGAGCCGCCGCCATCATTTGTTTTGCTGCCGCGACATGTCGGCCAGCATGTTTCACGATATGTTTCACAGCAGTACGCGCTTGTTGAGTTCACGGCGCAGCTCACGCCAGCTCGGCAGATAAGCGCTCATCCGCCGCTGAAAATCAGCCCCGTGACCATTGGCCCACAGATGGGTCATTTCATGGACGAGAACGTACTCCAAAAATCGCGGCTCCATCAGACCAAGCTGAAGATTCAGCCGGATACGCCCGGTTTTCGGCGTGCATGACCCCCAGCGCGACGTCATGACCCGCAAGGTGACATGGCTCGGCGAACGCCCGACGATGGGCGCCCACTTGCGCAACAGCCCCGGAAGCGCGGCATCGATCGCGGCCGCGGCGGCATGTTTGCGCTCATCGGTCCACATGGCCGAACGGTCGAACATGGGGAGCTGCGGCTGATCGCCGCCCCGGCGGCCATCGACACCGGCATGCCCTCCATCACCGGCGGGAGCGCTGGGGAGGGGCGTCAACGTCTCGGCCTGCCGCAATGACATCCGTCGGGCCTCGGCCATACGCCGCTGCTGTTGCACGATCCACGAGTGCCGTTCATGAGCGAAACCAATGATCTGACGCTGGCTCATGCGCATCGGCGCCGACACCTCGACGGTTCCCAGAGGCGGCTTGATACGCAGATAGAGGTTCTTGATGCGCTTGCGCGTCACATGCAATTGCAGGCCGTCCACCTCAAGCACGGTCGACGCGGCGGCGGTTGAGGCGGACGCGGGTGCTTTTCGGGCATGACGACGCTGATTGGGCAATGGCATACGAGCCATTGTCGCAGACGCTGCCCCCAGTCAGCATGAGGCAAGGAATACAACGCCCCCGCTGGCGGGGGCCGCCGCGCAGCGACTGGGGGTGGTCTGACCAGCCACTGCACAGAACCACCCTCAGTCTCGCTGCGCTCAACAGCTTCCGCTAGCGGGAGCACAATACTGCGCACTCCGCGAAACCACCCGCGATCTCACGCGTTCCCACACACAAAAACGGGAGCGCGAGGGCACTCGCACCCTCACGCTCCCGCATAATCGCTCAGCGGCGGCGGAACAGTATCACGCTTCCGCAGCGGCCTTCTTGGCGGCGCGAGCAGCGGCCTTGGCGGCCTTCTCCTCGGCCTTCACCTGCTCGATGTACTCGGCGTGCTTGGCACCCGGAGTCCAGCCGGTGTTGACGACCTTGACCTGCCAGATCCACGCGGCGGCGAAGAGCACCGCGGCAAAGATCAGCAGGCAGATGGCGCCACCGACAGGACCGAGGTGAGCCATGTTGCCGGTAATCGTACCGAACCAGCAGAAGTCGGCGTCACCGAAGGTGGAGTTGGCCAGACCGAAACTGCCCATCACGGTCATCAGCGCGGCCGGCAGGAAGGTAATCAGCAGGCCGTTGATGAACGAGCCGACAACGGCACCGATACGACCACCCGTGGCGTTGCCGAACACACCAGCACCACCACCATCGAAGAAGTGAGGCACCATGCCGGGCAGGATCAGCGCGACGCCCCAGACCGGGCCGAGCCACACGGCGATGATCGCCAGAGCCACCAGGCCACCGACGAAGGAGCCGAGGAAGCCGATCAGCGAAGCATTGGCGCCGTACGGGAACACAATCGGGATGTCCAGCGCCGGGCGGGCGCCGGGCACGACCTTGTTCGCAATGCCCTGGAAGGCGGGGACGAGTTCACCGAGGATGATACGAACACCGTAGAGGATGATGCTCACGCCGATACCGAACTGCAGAGCCTGCGCGAACGCGGCCATGAAGAACGAACCGTAGTTGTCGGGGTTGGTGGAGAAGATCTTGAACGCTTCCTTGGCCGGCAGCACGATGGCGGCCCACACGGAGAAGACCAGGTACAGCACGACCATGAGCAGCGTGGTGGAGACCATGGAGTCACGCAGGAAGCTCAGGCCCTTCGGGAAGTTGATGTCTTCAGTGGACTTCGACTTCTTGCCCACGCCGGCGCCGACAGCACCGGAGACAATGTAGCCGAGGGTGTTGAAGTGGCCGATCGACAGCTTGTCGCTACCGGTCACCCTGTTCATGAACGGCTGCGCGAACGCCGGCATGACCACCATGATCACGCCCATGAGGATGGCGCCGATGATCACGATGAGCAGCTGGTGGTCCGTGCCGAATCCCACGGACAGCACCACGGCCAGCATGGTGGACATGAACACCATGTGGTGGCCGGTCAGGAAGATGTATTTCAGCGGGGTGAACCGCGCGAGCAGCAGCATCACGATGAAGCTGAGCACGATGATGTACGCCGAGGAGGCGCCGTACTGGCTGGACGCCTGCGCGGTGATGACCTCATTGGTGGGCACGACGCCGTGCGCGCCGGTGGACTTGAGCACCAGGTCGCCGAACGGGGCCAAAGCCGAGGTGACGACGGTAGCGCCGGCACCCAAGATCAGGTAGCCCATGGCCGCCTTCAGGGCGCCCGACACGACCTGCCCGGCGCTGCGCTTCAGTGCGATCAGACCGATGGCCGCGATGATGCCAATCAGATACGCCGGCACATTCAGTATTTCCTGGCTGATGAAATTCAGCACTTGAACGACAACGTTCATGGATTCCTTCTTTTCTTGTTATGGTTTCTGGCCGACATCTCACGCCGGCCGTAACGGGGAGCGTCTCAGTCGGCGTACTTCTCCAGCACCGACTTAATCTCGTCGGTGTCCATGAAGTTCGTGATGACTTCGACGGGCGTGGTGGTGCCTTCCAGCTCGGGCGCGAGCTCGGCGGAGGTGAGCACCAGATCGTTCATGTTGGCGGTGCCCTTGGCGCTGCCCGCATCGGAGGTGGTGACATTGACATCGACGCCAAGGTCGGCCGCGACCGATTCGACATTGACCTTCAACAGCACCGATGTGCCGATGCCGTTGCCGCATACGCAGAGGATGTTCATGATTCCCTCGTTTCTTTCGTTGGAATGACTGCCGTGCAGCCATTGGGTTTCAGTTATTGGATTCAGTCATGGAAGTGTGGGTGTGCCGCTCGCCGGCGGCCCGGCCCGGGTTGCGCCGCCCTGCTATTGATGCAGGATGTCGCGGATGGCTTCCGGCGTGGGGGCCGAGGCGAGCGCCGCGGTCTTCTTGGGATTGATCAGGGCCGAGGCGATAGCGGACATCACGGTGATGTGCTCGTTCTCGTCATGACCGGCCAGACCGATGACCAGCGATACCGGGTCGTTGGCCTTGTTGCCGAACTTCACCGGCGTGGACAGGCGCACCCAGCTCAGGCCGGTCTTCAGCACGGCCTCGGACGGGCGGGAGTGCGCGAGCGCGAGACCCGGGGCGATGACGATGTACGGGCCCATTTTCTCGACCGTCTCGATCATCTGATCCGTATACGCGTCGGTGGTGAAACCAGCCGCCACCAGTCCTTTGCCGGCAAGCCGGATGGCATCTTTCCAATCGGTGGCGGGAACGTCGAGCAGAAACGCGCTGTCCGGCAGGAACCCGTCAATATCGGCGACCATAGCATCTCCTCCGTGCTGAGCCATCCACCGCTGGATGGGTTGGTGATTTGCTGACACCATCGCGAGCAAATCGTTTCTTTCATCCGTCACTATACACCATAAAATCCGCTTAGTAAACCCGGAAACCGATTTCTCAATTTTGTAATGAAATGGTATGATTTATACAGAAACCATTACATCTGTCCACTGGAAACATTGGCAATAATCACGCCCATACGGCATCGCGGCGACCAATGAGCGCAATGTGCGTTCATGTATCCTATATACAACGGGCAGCGACGCGGTGCCCGGCAGAAGTAATCGAAGCAGACAATCCGAGGTGATGAACGATGAGCTCAACGAGTTCCATCACCGACGTCGCCGCATTGGCGCGCGTATCCAAAGCCACTGTCTCCCGCGTTCTTTCAGGGCGCCGCACCAAAGACGACAACATCGCGAAACGCGTGCGGGACGCGGCGGAACAGCTCAACTATCAGGCCAACTCCGCCGCCAGCGCACTGCGCAGCGACACGACCAATACCATCGGCCTCATCATGCCCGGCCCGACCGACCCTCTGGCAGCCCGACTGCTCGCGGAGTTGGAGCCCGAAGTCAACCGCTCGGGACGCCAGCTGCTGCTGGGCCTCGGCGACGACCAGCGAACCCAGACGGAACGCATCGAAGCCATGCTCGCCCGCCGGGTCGACGGGCTGGTGGTCATGCCGCCGCAAGACGCCAACACCGCAGCGTTCCTGGATGACCACGTCGGCATGACCTCGCTGGTTCAGGCGTTCGGCCACTCCACGTCCTTCCACGTGAACTGGGTTGGCGTCGACGAAAGCGCCTCCATGAAGCTGATGCTTTCGCACCTTGCAGAGTACAACGCCAACTCCATCGCATTCCTCAGCGGCAACGTCAACTCCGCCAGCGCCGCCGAGCTGTTCGCCACGTTGCAGACGTCAACGAGGGTCATGAACCTGATGACCGAACCGGGTTGGACCACGTTCGGCGACAATTCCGCGAAGCGCGGGTATCACGACGTTATGAGACTGTTCGGGGACAAGGGCAACCGCCCGAACGCGCTCATCTGCGCCACCGACGATGTGGCGATCGGAGCGCTGATGGCGCTGAACCAACTGGGAATCCGTGTGCCGGACGAGGTCAAGGTCATTGGGTCGGGCGACTCCCCCGCGGCGGCCATCGCCGACCCGCCGCTCTCGTCGATTCTCCCGCCGTGCCGGCTCATCGCCCATGAAGCGCTGCGACTCATCAGCGTCAGTGCCAGCAGCAAACACTGGCTTCCGGCGCACACCGCGTATCCGCCGCAGCTAATGCAGCGCGAATCGACCAGCGGGCCGCGATTCGGCTCCAGCGACATGGCGCTGCCCGACGACGAGAGCTGAAAAACTCGATGTCGGTGCCCTGAGCGGCACGAATATTGCGCGAAAGGCGTGGATTACACGGCTATCTGCATTTCGAGGGGGTGATTTCGACTTCCCGAACATCTATCTACGTTTCAAGGGGTTGGTGACCAAGTAGGAACACTGCTAGAACCGCGTCATTCCAATAAGTGAATGGCTCATATACCTCGGATGCCTCTGTGCCGCAACCCCTTGAAATGCAGATAGATGTTCCGGCGACCGAAAATCACCCCCTTGAAGCGCAGATACCCGGCAAGCTCGCCTGTCAGGGCCTGAAAAACGCCACTGCACGAGGCGGCGACGCCTTACGGCACAACGAAATGCCGGATCTCACATATGAGACCCGGCATGGATCGCATGTTCGCGCCGTCTCAGCCAGCGAGCGCCGGCACGGCAACAACGACCGGCTCATGCCACTACCGCGCGATGCCCCGCCTCTGATGTGCGCTTGGGCTTATGAACGCAGGGCGTCGGCACAGCGCCACACGATGGAGGCGATGCGGGCCAATTCCGATTCCGCGCTGACAGAACGCCACAAGTCGCAGTAGGTCTCGAACCAGCGCTCCAGACCACGTGCCACTCGAATCGAGACATCCTGCACGGCTTGCGGCCCTGCGGAAGAGCCTGCGTCCGGTTCGATCAACCCGGCCGACGCGCGGGCGATATCGCCGGCATCGACCGTGATGACGTCATGCCGCCGCGCAAGGCACAAGCCGACCAAGTTGAACCAGCGCTGCCCCTCGATGGCGGCCAGCATCGCCGGCACATCACGCCGAGCCGCACCCAAACGCGATGCGCGGCCGGCGG
>OLNT01001463.1_pt1 | contig 13018 bp, 8 predicted proteins | sample 1672641 | NCBI WGS metagenome assembly OLNT01 (sample SAMEA3136708, study PRJEB25190) | human gut metagenome
CCTGCCAACGACGGCCGACAGGCCCGATGAGCTCGGCGGACTCGATTTCGTTGGCCACATCGGGGGCAAGTGCGGCAAGATGGTTCGTGCCGAAGCCCACCGTTTGATACAGGACATCGAGCGTGCCGCCGACCGCATCGGCCGCATACACCGAGAACGGGCGACGCAGCACGTGGCCCTCCATTCCGGGGATCTTCATATGCACGAACTGACCGGGTTCGATCGCGGCCGCGATGGCCGGCGAGGAAAGCGTCATGAGATACAGATTCGGGCCGACGCATTCGTTCTCGAGAATGCGGACCCGCTCGTTCACAAGCGCCACAAGGCTCCTTCCGTCACGATGGCCGCGATGCGGCCCTTGCTACGTTGGGAGCGATTGTACCATTGCTGCAGCTGGCAAGCGCAAATGCCGACAGTTCGAACGCAAACGGACCTCGAGCGGACCCGAAGCGCCCGACCGCGGAAGCAAGAAGCTGCAGGCTCGAAACGACGGCGAAAGCGGCGGCGCCCCGCAATGCATGCAGAGTGCCGCTGCGCGAAGCCGGCTACCGACACCGCTTCCCCGCCGGATTGAGCGGCGAGATCCGTGCGCCTTACCGCGCCGAACCCCCTTCTAGCGGCAAAGGATGCTGCGGAAGATCCTGCAGCGCGATCGCCGACAGGCCGTTGGCGCGCATGGCCTCCAAACCCGCCGCCATGGCCTGGGCACCCGCAAGCGTGGTGATCTGCGTGACGCCGTGCTTGACCGCCTCGGTTCGAAGCTCGTAGCCATCATCGCGGGTGGCATGCCCGAACGGCGTGTTGATCATGAGCGCGATATCGCCGGCGATCAGCATGTCGAGCACGTTGGGCGCCCCTTCGCTGATCTTCTTGACCGGTCTACAGTCTACACCGGCAGCCCGCAGCGCACGCGAGGTGCCCTCGGTTGCCACGATACGGAAGCCAAGGCGCACGAAATCGCGCGCGATAGGCACGATGCCGCGCTTGTCGCGATCGCACACGCTCACGAACACCGTCCCCCCTTCGGGGAGCTTGTAGCTGATGGCTAGCTGCGTCTTGTCAAACGCGCAGGGGAAGTTCTCCGCGATGCCCATGACCTCGCCGGTCGACTTCATCTCAGGTCCGAGGATGGTATCCGCGCCCGGGAACCGGCCGAAGGGCATGACCGCCTCCTTGACGCTGAAATGGTCAAGGCGACGCTCGTCGCTGGGCAAGTGCAGATCGGCGATGCTCTCCCCCGCCATAATGCGGGCTGCGGCCTGGGCCAAGGGAACCCCGGCTGCCTTCGAGGCGAACGGCACGGTGCGGCTGGCGCGCGGATTGGCCTCGATCATGTAGATGACCTGGTCCTTGATGGCAAACTGGATGTTGAGCAGGCCCACCACGCCCAAACGGAGCGCCAGGCGGCGCGCGATGGAACGCAGCTGCGCCTGAATGGCGTCCGAGAGCGAGAACGGCGGCGTGCAGCACGCCGAGTCGCCGGAATGGATGCCCGCCATCTCGATGTGCTCCATGATCGCACCGACATAGGTCTCGGTGCCGTCGCACAGGGCGTCAAGGTCCAGCTCCACGGCTCCCTCAAGGAAGCGGTCAAGATACACCGGATGATCCGGCGTGATCTTGGCCGCCTCGGCCATATAGCGCTTCAACTGGCCATCGTCGTAAACGATGCCCATGCCGCGTCCGCCGAGCACGTAGCTCGGGCGCACGAGCAGCGGGAATCCGATGTCGGACGCCACCTTTCGCGCCTGATCGATGGTGGTCGCCTGCCCAGCTGCCGGATAGACGATGTCAAGCTCATCGCATACAGCACGGAACCGGTCACGATCCTCGGCAAGGTCGATCGCCTCGGGCTTCGTGCCCATGATGTTGACGCCGGCTTCTTGCAGCGCCGCCGCCAGCTTCAGCGGGGTTTGCCCACCCAGCGTGACCACCACGCCCTCGGGCTGCTCGATGTCGACGATGTCCATGACGTCCTCGAAGGTGAGCGGCTCGAAGTACAGCTTGTCGGAGGTATCGTAATCGGTCGACACGGTCTCGGGATTGCAGTTGACCATGATCGTCTCGTACCCGGCGTCGCGAAGCGCATAGCTGGCATGCACGCAGCAGTAATCGAACTCGATGCCCTGCCCGATACGGTTCGGCCCGGCGCCCAAGATCATGACGCTCTTGCGGCCCGGCGTGGGCATGGCCTCGTTTTCGTCGGCGTCATAGGTCTTGTAGTGGTATGCCGTGGTGCCGGGGAACTCGGCGGCACAGGTGTCGACCGTCTTGAACGCGGGCACAATGCCAAGCTGCTTGCGGCGAGCACGCACCTCAAGCTCATCAGCCCCGGTCAGATGCCCGATCTGCACATCGGACAGGCCCATGCGTTTCAGCAGGCGGAACGCTTGCGCATCAAGGCGGTCGAGCGACATCCCGCGAAGGTTCTCCTCGACGGTGACGATATCGCGCATGCGATTGATGAACCATGGGTCGATGCCCGTGGCGTCATGCAAGTGCTGCGTGCCCCACCCGCGGCGCAACGCTTCTGCCATGTAGAAGATGCGGTCTTGCGTGGGGCTCCCGACCAGCTCATCGAAGCCGTCCTGCTCCAATATCTCCTTGCATTTGCCGTCGGCGTTCAAGCCGGCGCGCCCGTTCTCCAGCGAGCGCATGGCCTTGCCCAGCGCCTCCTCGAACGTGCGCCCGATCGCCATGACCTCGCCCACGGCCTTCATACGCGTGGACAGCACGTCGTCGGCACCCTGGAACTTCTCGAACGCGAAGCGAGGAACCTTCACCACGCAGTAGTCGATGGAAGGCTCGAAGCATGCAGGCGTGGCCTTCGTGATATCGTTGACGATCTCATCGAGCGTGTATCCGACGGCAAGGCGCGCCGCGGCCTTGGCGATGGGGAACCCGGTCGCCTTCGATGCAAGCGCGGAAGAACGGGAAACGCGGGGATTCATCTCGATGACCACCATGCGCCCGTTTTCCGGGTTCACGGCGAACTGCACGTTCGATCCGCCCGTCTCCACGCCCACCTTCTCGAGAATGGCCAAGCTTGCCGCGCGCATGCGCTGGTATTCCACGTCGCTGAGCGTTTGAGCAGGGGCAACGGTGATGGAATCGCCCGTGTGCACGCCCATGGCGTCCAGGTTCTCGATGGAGCAGACGATAATGCCGTTTCCGGCCCTATCGCGCATGACCTCCATCTCGTATTCTTTCCAGCCTTCGATGGATTCTTCAACGAGCACCTCGCCGGCAGGCGACAGCTCAAGGCCCTGCGACACGATCAGGCGCAGCTCCTCCTCGTTGTGCGCGATGCCGCCGCCAGCGCCGCCCATGGTGAAGCTCGGGCGCAAAACCACCGGATACCCGAGCTTTTCCACGATGGCCAGCGCGTCCTCGACGCGATATGCATAATCGCTGCGGGCCGTTTCGATGCCAAGCTCCGCCATACACTCATTGAACAGCTTACGATCCTCGCCGCGGTTGATGGCCCCAAGATCGCAACCGATCATCTCAACGCCGTATTGCTCAAGAATGCCGGATTCGGCCAGCTCGACCGCGGCGTTCAAACCGGTTTGCCCGCCCAAGGTGGGCAGAAGCGCATCCGGATGTTCGCGAGCGATGACCCGCTCGATGAACTCGGCGGTGATGGGCTCGACATAGGTGCGATCGGCCATGGCGGGATCGGTCATGATGGTCGCCGGGTTGGAGTTGACCAGCACCACGCGATAGCCCTCGTCCTTGAGCACCTTGCACGCCTGCGTGCCGGAGTAATCGAATTCGCACGCCTGACCGATGACGATGGGACCTGAGCCGATGACCAGGATGGTTTCGATATCGTTGCGTTTAGGCATTCGCGAGCTCCTTCGCTGCTTCGGCGCCGAACCGCCATCCCGCCAAGCGTTCGGCGGCGATGTCGATGTCCAGATAATCCTTGCGTCCCTCCATCAAGCGCGCGAACGCCTTGAACAGATAGTGCGCATCGGTCGGGCCCGGCGCTGCCTCGGGATGGTACTGCACGCAGAATGCAGGGACGTCCAGAAACGCCACGCCCTCCACGGTGCCGTCGTTGAGGTTGACGTGGGTCAGCTGAATGCGCCCGAAGCGCTCGTTCCGCACAACGGGAGCGATTCCAGCGCGTACCCAAAAGCGCAGGTCATCGTGATGTTCGGTATACCCGCCCGATAGGTCGGGCACAAGCTCGCCCATGCTGGGGAACAGCACGCCGAACCCATGGTTTTGCGCCGTGATCTCCACACGGCGCGTGAGAAGGTTCATCACGGGATGATTGCCGCCTCGATGACCGAACTTGAGCTTCTCGATATCGGCGCCGGCGGCTTTACTCATCATCTGATGGCCCAGGCAGATGCCGAACATCGGCACCTTGCCGAGCAGCTTCCCCACCTGGGAATACGTGCCCGAGACCGCATCGGGATCGCCGGGACCGTTGCTTAAGAACACCCCATCGGGATGCTGCGCGAGCACGTCCTCGGCAGGCGTATCCCACGGCACGCACGTGACCGAGCATCCGGCGCGCACGAGCCCATCGAGGATGGAGCGCTTCACGCCGCAATCGTAGGCGATAACGCTGAAACGGCCTGCGGGAGCCTCGGTCAAGGCGAACCGCACGCTATCGAGCACATCGTGGGAGGTGTGCGCATAGGGGCGTTCGCAAGACACCGTGGCGGCAAGGTTTTGCCCCACGATGCTCTCGCTCGCTCGCACTTTCGCCAGCAAGCTATCCACGTCATCGTCGACGGTGGAGACGATCGCGCGCTGGGCGCCATGATCGCGCACGTGACGCACGAGCGCGCGTGTATCCACACCTTCGATGGCCACCACGCCGTTGCGTTCAAGGTATTCGCCAAGCGCCATATCGCTGCGCCAATTGCTCGGCGTTGCGCACATATCGCGCACCACCAGCCCTCGCAGTGCTGGCTTGCCCGATTGCGCGTCCTCGAGGTTCACGCCATAGTTGCCGACTTGAGGATACGTCAGCGTGATGATCTGGCCTGCATAGCTGGGGTCGCTGATCACCTCGAGATATCCCTCAAGCGAGGTGTTGAAGCATATCTCGCCAAAGGCCTCCCCCGCAGCACCGCACGCCGTGCCGAAGAACACGGTGCCATCTTCTAAAGCCAAAGCCGCCTTCGCGCCAACCCCCTTCGAAGTCCCGCGAAGCAGCTGTTCTGTGATGTCGCTCACATGCAACTCCTTTCGTGATGGTAAGCGCGCACTGGCTCCGCAAGGCCGAATCCCCACGTCGTGGGCCGAACACCATGCAATCAAAGCCGGCCATCGCCTGCCATATTCCTTTTCGGTCTCTCCGTACCGCCCTTAAAGGACTTCGAGGAGTATACATCTGAATAGCTGTTTCGCTTTGTGTTATGCGGTTTTATTACCTATTGTTAACGTAATATGTATTGGAATTGGCTGCCGATTTTGTGCAGGCGCACATAAACCCCTGGTGGGACGCGGATTTCAGCCCGCTTTCCCATTGAGGGGAACCTCCCATACGTAGTAGGATGTTCGCTATACGGGGAAATATTCCGGAATCGGGAAGGGGAAACCGATGGGGATCGATGAACAGGCGGCAAGCCAACCTCCAGGTGCGATGCGCGGCGCCATCGTGGGAACGGTGGCTTTGGTGACGGTGTTCGCGGCCGCCTCCGCGCCCATACCGCTTTACGCCACGTGGCAGCAACAGCTGGGTCTTACCGCCTCCGACGTTTCCATGACCATCGTCATGTACCTGTTCGGCGTGCTTTCCGTCCTGTTCTTCGCCGGATCGCTGTCGGACGCATCCGGGCGCAGGCCCACGGTGGGCGCCGCGCTTGCCTGCGGCGTTGCCGGCTGCCTGCTGTTCATCGGCCTGTCAAGCGGCCCCATGCTGCAATTCGCCCGTTTCGTGCAGGGCGTTTCCTGCGCGCTGTCCATGAGCGCCACCTCTGCGTTCGTGATCGACTGCACCTCGGAGCGCCATCGCACGTTCGGCATGACCATCGCAAGCACGGGGTACCTGATCGGGCTTACCGTGGGTTCGCTGGGCATCGGATTTTTCGCCACCGTTTCCACCGCCTACTGGCAGGTGTTCGCTGTGATGGCCGTGATCATGCTTGCCACGATGCTCGCCCTTCCCTTCACGCCCGAAACGGTGCACAAGCGCATCACCTGGAAAAAGGCCGTTAAACCGATGACGCACGTGCCGGTGCATCTTCGCAAGCTGCTCCCCATCGTGGCCGGCGGCTATATCTCCACCTGGTCAGTCGGCTTCTTCTTCCAATCGCTTTCCACGCCGGCCTCGGTCGACTACTTCGGGGCAACCGATCCGCTCATCCCGTCCCTCGTGCTTGCCTTGGCCATGGCCCCGAGCGCGCTCGGAGGCCCTGTTTCAGCACGCATGGGCACGCGATCTTCCATGATCGTCGGCTACATCATCATGTTCGGCGCGATCGTGGCTCTAGGAGTTTGCATGGTGTTGGGGCTTTTGGTCCCCTATCTGGTGCTCGAGGTGGTGTTCGCGGTCACTACGGGCATGATCCTGTCCTCGAGCCTGCATATGCTCATCAGCGCATCGACGCCGCAGGAAAACGCCAGCGTGGTGACGCTCGCCAACTTGACCGGTTACATTGGGTCGACCGTGGTCTCGACCATCCAGACGGGTCTCACCGCCACATTCGACCTGGCAACCGTATACGCTTTCATCGCGCTTCTTGCCGCCATCTCGATCGTGCCGGGGTGCATATCGATGGCCAAACATCAACGATAACAGGTAGCGAACAGCCCGTCGCTTGCGGGGCGCAAGCGCCTTGACGCTGTCCCAATGCAACGCGACGAGCCTACAATGACGAGGAGGGGACATGACCGAAGTCCGCCACGCATCGAATGCGAAAGACCTGACAAGCGCCATCATCGCGGCGTGCGCCATGCTGCTGACCTTCGCCGCGGTGGCGGTGCCCGTGCCGTTGTACGCCGAGTACAAGATAGCCCTGGGGCTGACCGATGCCGACATCTCGCTGACCATGGTTTCCTATCTCACCGGCGTTCTAACCACGTTGTTCATAGGCGGTTCGCTCTCCGATGCGCTCGGTCGCAGGCCGCTCGTGGCCGCCGCCCTACTATTCGGCTCGCTAGCCTGCGCGCTGTATATCTGGCTTCCCAACGGAGCCGCCTTGCAGATCGCCCGTATGGTGCAAGGCGTGTCGTGCGGCCTCACCATGAGCGCGACCTCGGCTTTCATGCTCGATTGCACCTCGCAGCGCTATCGCACCTTCGGCACCACCATCGCCAGCACCGGCTGTTTGATCGGCATGATGATCGGGTCTTTGGGCATCGGCATCTGCGCCACGTTCTCGCGCAACTATATCCCCATGTTCGCCGTGCTCATCGTGCTGATGATGCTCAACGCCGTCCTGCTTCCGCTTGCACAGGAAACGGTCACGCATCGGATCACCATCCGCAAGGCCATCAAACCGCTCGTGCATATCCCGAAGAACCTTCGCCCGGTATTCCCGCTTGCCGCAGGATGCTATATCGCGGCATGGGGCACCGGCGTGTTCTTCCAATCGCTGTCAACCCCTGCCGCCGTGACGTATTTCCAATCCACCGACCCGCTGATCCCCGCGCTCATGTTTGCGCTGGCCATGGCCCCGAGCGCGCTGGGCGGGCCCATGTCCGCCCGCACCACCACGCGATTCGCCGTATACGGCGGCACGGCGCTGCTGTGCATCAGCTACGCGATCTTGTGGGTTACGCTCACGAAGGGCATGACGGTGCCGTTCCTGATCACCGACGGCGTATTCAGCGTTTCCACCGGCATCCTCCTGTCCGCCAGCATGCATATGCTCATCAGCTACAGCGACCCCGCTGACAGCGCGAGCGTGGTATCGCTCATCAACTTCACCGGCTATGTGGGCTCCACGGTGGTGAGCATCGCCATGAGCGCCATCGCCAACACCTTGGCTTTGAGCACCGTTCTTATGGTCGGTTTCGCCATCTCGATGGTGTTCATGATCCCCGGTTTCGCGACGAAGGCGCTGCGCAAATAACGCTGATATGCGGCAGCGGAGCCTATGACGCCACAGGATGCCATGGCCGTGCGACAAAACTACAGGGCCATGCCGTGATCCGAATGGCGTTCGACGCCGACCGCAGGGACACCGGCTTGCGAACGCGTTCGCTCGCCACCGAGAACGCGCGACCGCGCGCAAGCTGACCGCCGAGAATGCAAAAAGGGATGCCCCGGATTCGATCCGGGGCATCCCTTCGTTGTATACGCTGGTAAAGCTCAACGCTATTCGACGATCTTGCCGTCCTCCATGGTGGCGTAGCCGCCGACGTACACGTCGGTTGCGCGACCGGTGAGCTGAGCACCTATAAAGCCGGAGTTCTTCGCCTTGCTGCAAAAATCCGCAGCGTCGACGGTCCAGGCGGCCTCGGGATCAATGACCGTCAGGTCGGCGGTGCTGCCGGCCTCGAGGGCCACGCGCTCCACGCCCAGGATGGCGCGCTGGTTGGCGCCCATGAGCTCGGTCATGCGCTCCCAGGAGATCTTGCCGGTGGCAACCAGGTTGGTGATGACCAGGCCCAGGCTGGTCTCCAGGCCGATCATGCCGAACGGCGCCAGCTCGAACTCGCGATCCTTCTCCCATGCGGTGTGCGGGGCATGGTCGGTGACGATGGCGTCGACGGTGCCGTCGATCACGCCGGCGATAAGGGCCTCGGCATCGGCAGCCGTGCGCAACGGCGGGTTGACCTTGAGGGCCGTGGAGTAATCGTCGCCGATGTTATCCTCGGTGAGGAACAGGTGATGCGGGGTGACCTCGCAGGTGACCGGCAGGCCCTCGGCTTTCGCGGCGCGAACCATGTCAAGGCCGCGCGCGGTGGAGATGTGCTGGATGTGCAGCTTGCAGCCGGTCAGGCGGCACAGAGCGATGTCGCGAGCGATCTGCAGCTCCTCGCCTTCGGCCGGCCAACCCAGAAGGCCCAGGCGCGTAGAGGCGACGCCCTCGTTGACCTGGCCATCACCGACCAGGTCCTCGTCCTGGCAGTGGCTCATGACCACGCGGCCGAACTGGCTGGCGTAATCCATGACGCGGCGCATCATGCCGGCGGCCTGAATGCCGCGGCCGTCATCAGTGAACGCGACGGCGCCGTGTGCGGCCATGTCGCCCATCTCGGAGAGCGTCTCGCCCTTCAGGCCCTGCGAGCAGGAACCCGACACGTGCACGCGACACTTGCCGGCCTGGGCGGCGATGGACTTCACATACTCGACGGCAACGGCGTTGTCGACGACCGGGTTGGTGTTGGGCATGGCGCAAACAGCCGTGAAGCCGCCATGGGCTGCGGCGCGGGTGCCGCTGGCGATGTCTTCCTTCTGCTCGAAGCCCGGCTCGCGCAGATGCACATGCATATCCACCAGGCCCGGGACGACGATCTTGCCGGCCAGGTCGCGCTCGACGCCCTTCTCCAGGGAAAGGCCCTGGCCTATCTCGACGATCTTGCCGTCGCGGATGAGGATGTCGGCGGTTTCGTTCAGACCGACCTGCGGGTCGATCACGTGCGCGTTCTTAAGCAGTAATGCCATCTTCGCTCCCTCCAAGCAGCAGGTACAGGGCGGCCATGCGGGTCAGGATGCCGGCATAGACCTGGTCAAGGATGACCGAACGCTCCGGGTGGTCGGCCATAAAGGAATCCAGCTCGACGCCACGGTTGATGGGGCCGGGATGGCACACGATGCAGTCGGGGCGCATGAGCTTGTTGCGCTTCTCGGTGAGGCCGTAGAGCATGTTGTACTCGCGCAGGCTGGGGTACGGCGCGCCCTCGAGGCGCTCGCGCTGGATGCGCAGCATGTACACGACGTCAAGCTCGGGGAGCACCTCGTCGATGCTGTGCGAGATATGGTCGACGCCGAGCACCTCGGGGCGTGCGGGCAGCAGCGTGGGCGGGGCGATGGCGGTGACCTCGCAGCCCATGATCTTCAGGGCCGGGATGAGGCTGCCGCACACGCGGGAGTGTCCGATGTCGCCGACGACGCCGACCTTCAAGCCGTCGAGACGGCCCTTGGTCTGCCAGATGGTGTACAGGTCGAGCAGCGCCTGCGTGGGATGCTGATGCTTGCCGTCGCCTGCGTCGATGACGTGGACACCGGACACGTCGGCGATCTTGCGCGGCACGCCGGCGTGCTTGTCGCGCACGACGATCATGTCGATCTTGTAGGAGCACAGCGTTTCCACGGTGTCCACCAGGCTCTCGCCCTTGACCGAGGAGGTGGAGCTGCCGCCGAAGTTCAGGCTTGCAGCGGACAGGCGCTTCTCGGCCATCTCGAAACTTGAACGCGTACGGGTGGACGGCTCGTTGAACATGTTGACCACGGTGAAGCCCTTGAGCGTGGGCACCTGCTTGATGCGGCGCTCGTTGACCTCTTTGAACTTCACGGCCGTTTCCAGGATGGCCATGATGTCATCGGCGGAATACTCCGTGATGTCGATAAGATGCTTATGGTTGAAAGCCATTCCCTATTCACCTCCCAGCGGTGCGGCGCCGATATGCGCGCCGTCGGACATTTCCAGAATCTCGACCTCGGACTTGCCATCCACTTCCTCCAGGAACAGGCGCACGTTCTCCTGTGCGGCGGAAGGCACGTTCTTGCCGACGTAATCTGCGCGGATGGGAAGCTCGCGATGCCCGCGGTCCACCAGCACGGCCAGCTCCACGCGAGCCGGGCGGCCGATGTCCATGAGCGCGTCGAGCGCGGCGCGGATGGTGCGGCCGGTGAAGAGCACGTCGTCGACGAGCACGACGTCCTTGCCGTCCATATCGAAGTCGATTTCGGTGGAATGCACTTCGGGGGCGAAGTGAGTGGCGAAGTCGTCACGGTAGAAGCTGATGTCGAGCTTGCCGAGCGGCACCTTCGTGCCCTCGATCTGCTCGATCTTCTCAGCCAGGCGCTTGGCGAGCAGATCGCCGCGCGTGACGATGCCGACGAGCGCGAGGTTGTCCGCGCCCTTGTTGGTCTCGAGGATCTGATGCGCGATGCGCACCAGAGAGCGCTCGATCTCGTCTGCGTCCATGCAGACGTTCTTGACCGTCCCTGCGTCAGTCATACACACCCTTTCTCTAGTCGAGTGCGCACAGACAGACACGTCTCTCGGGAAAGCCGCCGAGTTTTTCGGCCCCCCCGAACCTTGACGCCATGTCGCAAGGCATAAAAAACGCCTTTGCGGCTGACAAAGGCTTCATCTCAGATCCGCTCTTGTGAAAGCGAGCGATTCGGGTGTTACCTTGTCGGTCTCTCTGTACCGCATTTAAAGGAACTGTTGGCAGTTTATGCGCACCGGCACGGTTTGACAACCCCGAATATCGGAAAAACAACCCGAGCGGTCGGTTTTTATGCAGCGGTTGATTCGCAAGCTCATCCAAATGCTTGAGCTTCCTTCTCGAGTTTATCCGAACATGTCCGGATGAACTCGAGAATTTCTTTCCGGAAGCAAGGGCCAAGGGCCCTTCCAAGAGAACGGACGGCGAACAGGTGACCAGGGGGACGGAGGTGCGTTCACGCAGTCGATCACCGCGCCTTCGGCAACGCAGCGCGAACGCATCCCCGTCGGTGGCGTCGAACCCGGTTCCCTCAAGGGGCCGCTCCGCCGCAGCTTGAAGCTGTTCGAGCAGCGCATCCGAAAGGCGCTGCTCGAAGGCCGGCAGATCCTCGGGCACGGGCACGTCGACGCCCTGGATACGCGGCGGCTCCACGAACGAGACGGGGGCGTCCGGAAGGGACGCATCGAGCCACGGCCGAACGCCTGGCAGGCTCGTGACCACCGCGTGGCATCCGCTCGCAAGCGCCTCCACCGTTACAAGCGGCAATCCCTCGAAAAACGAGGGCAATGCGAACACGTGGCTTTCATTATAGGAAAGCACCAGGTCGTCTTGGGAAACGCGGCCGCCGAACACCACCGGGAAACGGCAGCGACCGGCCAGCTCGACGATGCGATCGTATTGCCCCTGGTCGCTGTAACCGCCCACCAGGCGCAGCTCCACGGTTTCCGGGTCGAGGGGAAGCAGGCCCATAGCGCGTATGAGGCTTTCCACGCCCTTGGCGCGGCAGATCTTGCCAACGTACAGCACGCGCAACGGGCGGGCTACGCGCAAGCCGGAACGAGGAGCGAACTCCTGGGAGTTGTAGCCCGTTCCCACAACGCGGATGCGATCGGCGGGCAGGTCGAACAGCTCGGCGATCTCGGCCTTCTGTGCTTCATGCAGCGCCATCACGCCGTCAAGCGAGCGGACAGCAGCCACAATGCGATCTTTCTCCAAATCATGGTTGCGCAGCTGACGAAGTTCGGTGGAATGGCAAACGCCCCAGATCGGGCACGGGCGGCCCTTCGAATTCGCCGCTCGACCGCCCTGCCCATTCGCAGCCGGTAACCGTTTTTCACCGGCCAGGCCGTCAAGCACGTCGCACGCGGCAGAGCAGGCCAGGTACAGGTGATGGCAGATGACTGCATCGGGCTTGAAGTCGAGCACGGCTTCGCGGATACGCCACCCGAACACGCTGCGAAAGGCCTGGACCATCTCCGGCGTCATATCGCGGTATCGCGTGGCCTCGTAGGGCATGACGTCGCTCATGCCGCACACGGGAAACGGCAGCTCGGGGGTGCGGAAGCGCACCGGGAGGAACTCGACGCCGGGAGCGAGCTGCGGGGAGTCGTCCTTGTCGATGCCGGCGATGACGGCCACCTGGTGCCCGGCGGCGGCCAGGGAGGCCACCGTTTCGGCCAGGTACACGCCGCTGCCGGTGCTATCGGGCTTTTGGGCGGAGATGCAGAGGATGCGCATGAAGGTCCTTTCGGGATCGGGAGAGCGTTGGGTACGGGAGCGTCGCGGAGTACGCTACGGGCAGGCGATGTCGCGCAACGCGCTCAAAGCGCCGTCGCAATCCCGCTGCGAATTCATGGCGCCGAAGCTGAATCGCACGGCACCCTGCTGCTGCGTTCCCAACGCCGTGTGCATGAGCGGGGCGCAG
>OLNT01001480.1_pt1 | contig 12884 bp, 6 predicted proteins | sample 1672641 | NCBI WGS metagenome assembly OLNT01 (sample SAMEA3136708, study PRJEB25190) | human gut metagenome
AAAGCATGGAAATCGAATGGGTGCCGATTGAGGAAGTCCCCAATCGTAAACTGTTGACCGCCATGCGTACCGACTGGCCGAATTTCGCTGCGCGACTCGCTCAAATGGCTGAAAAATAGCGTCTGTTAGCGCTAACCGAAGTTGCGTGTAGAATAGTCGAAAGTAACAACGGTAGTGTGCGGAAGGCGACGGAGCATGGCAGGCAAGCGCAATGCGGCAAACAAACGCCCCTCGATGTTCGAAGTGGCGAAAATGGCTGGTGTCAGCCATCAAACGGTGTCGCGCGTCATCAATCATTCCCCCGACGTGTCTGATGCCACCCGCGAAAAAGTACAGAAAGCCATCGACGCGCTTGGATACCGTCCCAGCAATTCCGCGCGTGCCCTCGCTTCGCATCGCTCCCGCACCATCGGCTTGGTTGCGGGCGGGCAACGCTTTTATGGTCCGATTTCCGCGATTTCCTCGATTGAGGCGATGGCGAGGCAGCATGGACTGTTCATGTCGGTGAGCATGGTGCACGAGGCGCTCTGCTCGCAGACGGAATTCGACGAATTGTGCTCAACGTTCGATGAGATGAACGTGGACGCGTTCATTTTCCTCACGCCGACGGATGTTATGTTTTCCGCCGCCTGCCGTGCGCAGATCACGCAGCCGCGCGTCATCGTCACCTCCACGCACGGCAGCATCAGCGTGCAGGATGGTTTGCGCTTGATGAAACCGGCCGACCGTCGCCGAGTATCCGTAGTGGGAGTGGACCAATGGTCGGCCATGGCCGACGTGATGCATTTGGTGGTCGAGCATGGGCATCGTTCCGTGCTTTATTTCGCAGGTCCGAAGGAATGGCGTGACGCCGCCACGCGTTTGATGGCGTGGAATAAGCTGTGCGCGGCCAATGCGGTGAGTTCCGTCACCGTGCAATGCGAAACCTGGGAATCGACCGAAGCGTATGGCAAGATGAACCATATTCTCGAAAACATCGGTCGTACCGGCGGAAATCTGCCGACGTGCATGGTGTGTGCGAACGACAGCCAGGCGGTTGGTGTGTCTCGTGCGCTGCATGAACATGGCATGCGTATTCCGCAGGATGTGAGCTTGGTCGGTTTCGACGACATGCCCGCCATGGACAACATGTACCCGCCGCTGGCCACGGTTCGCCCGGATTTTGAACAGCTTGGCGTTGCCGCCATGCGTGAGACGCTGTTTTTGCTGGGGGAGGGCGATGAGAATTCGTTCGCCTCGTCGCAGCATGGCGTCGGCCTGATTCCCGCGAAGGTGATCGGCCGCACTTCTTTGGGCACCGCCAGCCGTCGCTGAATATTTCCTGCGATTTTTGTATTTCTTGTGATTCTCGTATCTCTTTTTGCCGCATGTGCTGCGATTGCCGGATTTCGTAATGCCGGTATATCAAGAAAATCGGCTGACGATCTGCCGGTAGTACGTTGACGATTGCGTGACACGTCGAACTTGTATAGTCGCCACTTTCTGTTTAGAATAGTGAGCGTTAACAGTGAGCGCTAACATTCCGTCGACAATGTGGTTGTGAGGCGCTCGGATGCAAGGAGTTTGAAACTATGGCGCAAGAGCAGGGACTTGACGATCGCATCGCGCTGACCGCCGAGAAAATCCGCGCTGGCAAGACGAGTCTGGGCATCGAATTCGGCTCCACCCGAATCAAGGCCGTGCTCATCGACGACACGTACACCACCATCGCAGCCGGCGACTACGGCTGGGCCAGCCACTTGGAAGACGGCCTGTGGAGCTATTCGCAGGAAGAAATCTGGACCGGGCTGCAGACCGCATACGCGGCGCTCGCCGAAGATGTCGAAAACGCTTACGGCGAAAAGCTCACCCGCGTGGGACGCATCGGCTTCTCCGCCATGATGCACGGCTACCTCGCCTTCGGCAAAGATGGCGAACTGCTGGTGCCGTTCCGCACCTGGCAGAACACCAACACTTCCGAAGCACACGAGAAGCTTTCCGAACTGTTCCAGTACAACATTCCGGAACGCTGGTCCATCGCACACCTGTACCAGGCCGTGCTCAACAACGAAGAGCACATCGGCAAGGTCGATTTCTTCACCACCCTCGCCGGCTACGTGCACTGGAAGCTCACCGGCAAGAAGGTGCTCGGCGTTGGCGACGCATCCGGTATGTTCCCGATCGACCCGACCACGCACACCTACGAAACCGAATTCATCGAGAAGTTCAACGCGATTCCGGAAGTCGCAGCCCAGCCGTGGAAACTCGCCGACCTGCTGCCGGAGCCGCTGGTCGCCGGCACTCCTGCTGGAACGCTGACCGAGGAGGGCGCCAAGCTGCTCGACCCGACCGGCACGCTGCAGCCGGGCATTACCTTCGCCCCGCCGGAGGGTGACGCGGGCACCGGCATGGTGGCCACCAACTCCGTGCGTGTGCGCACCGGTAACGTTTCCGCCGGCACCTCCATCTTCGCCATGGTCGTGCTCGAACACAAGCTGGAACGCCTGCATCCGGAAGTCGACCTCGTCACCACTCCGGCAGGCGATCTCGCAGGCATGAGCCACGCCAACAACTTCACCTCCGACCTCAACGCATGGGTTGGTCTGTTCGGACAGTTCGCAGCTGCAATCGGCACTCCGGTCGACGCCGGCACCCTGTATGGCACGCTGTTCCGCGCGGCCATCGCGGACGACGTTGACTCCAACTGCGGCGGACTCATCAACTACCCGTTCCGCTCCGGCGAATTCCTCGCAGGACTGCCCGAAGGCCGACCGCTGTTCGCGCGCGGTCCGGAAGCCCGCATGAGCCTCGGCAACTTCATGCGCGCCCAGCTGTTCAGCGCATTCTCCCCGGTGAAGATCGGCATGGATGTGATGACCAAGGACGAAGGCGTTGCCGTTGACTCCCTCGTCGGCCACGGTGGTATCTTCACCACCCCGAAGGTCGCCCAGAAGATTCTCGCAGCCGCATTCGATACGCCGATCAAGGTGATGTCCACCGCAGCCGAAGGCGGCGCATGGGGCATGGCCGTGCTTGCCGACTACCTGTGGCACGCCGACCAGCCGCTCGACGAATTCCTTGACGCTCGTGTGTTCGCCGATGCCGCTTCGACCACGGAAAATCCGGATGAAGGCGATGTCGCAGGATTCGAGGAATTCTTCGATCGCTTCCGCAAGGGACTGCCGATTGAGCATGTTGCAATCGAAAGCATTCCGCTGGAAACCAAGTAAATAAATATTTTAAAAACTTATTTCAATTTGAAAGGAAATGATTATGGCTACTTTGGCTGATTATGGTCCTGAGGTTCGTGCCGAGGTCAAGCAGGTGCGCGAGGTCGTGGCGACCTTGCACGAGCAGCTGATCAAGTGGAACCTGGTGGTGTGGACGGCTGGCAACGTGTCGCAGCGTCTGCATACGGCGGATCTGATGGTGATCAAGCCGTCGGGCCTGCGTTACGAGTACCTGACGCCGTCGAGCATGGTGGTGTGCGATCTGGACGGCAACGTGGTGGACGGTTCGGAGGCTCCTTCCTCCGATACGGCGTCGCATGCGTACATCTACCGTCATATGCCGGACGTGTACGGCGTGGTGCATACGCATTCGACGTATGCGACGGCGTGGGCGGCGACGGGGCAGAACATTCCGTGCGGTCTGACGATGATGGGCGACGAGTTCGGCGGTCCTGTTCCGGTGGGTCCGTTCCGTCTGATCGGTTCCGAGGCGATCGGCGAGGGCGTGGTCGAGACGCTCAGGGAGTATCCGAAGTCTCCTGCGGTGCTGATGCAGAACCATGGTCCGTTCACCATCGGCAAGGACGCGGAGTCCGCGGTGAAGGCCGCGGCGATGACGGAGGAGGTCGCTCATACGATGTGGGCGGCGAGGCAGTTGGGTGAGATCATTCCGATTTCGGATGAGGATATCGCGAAGCTGAACGATCGTTACACCAACGTCTACGGCCAGCACTGAGCTGCAATCCTACGATTCCGTAATCCTGCATAATTTCACAATCGTACGAACTCGCGCTACGCAACAGAACAACGCGAAGCGCGAGTTCGCAATCGCAATAAATAATTAAAAACTCCATAAACAACGAAGTAAAGGAACAATCACATGGCAATGGAAAACCCGTTTGAAGGCAAGGAAGTCTGGTTCGGCGTCGGATCCCAGGATCTGTACGGCGAAGAAGCGCTGCGTCAGGTGGCCGAGCAGTCCGGCGAAATCGTCGACGCGCTCAACGCAACCGGCAAGATTCCGGTCAAGGTGGTGCTTAAGCCGACCCTGAAGTCCTCCGACGGCGTCAAGGCCTTCATGGTCGAAGCCTCCGCCAACCCGAACGTCATCGGCGTGATCACCTGGTGCCACACCTTCTCCCCGGCCAAGATGTGGATCCGCGGCCTCGAAGTGCTCACCAAGCCGCTGCTGCAGCTCAACACGCAGCACCACTTCGAAATCCCGTGGGAAACCATCGACATGGACTTCATGAACCTGAACCAGGCCGCACACGGCGACCGTGAGTTCGGTTACATCCTGACCCGTCTGGGCATCAACCGCAAGATCGTGGTCGGCCACTACACCGATCCGGCCGTTGCCGAAGAAATCGGCACCTGGGCACGCGCCTGCGCCGGCTGGGATGCTTCCAACAACATGAAGGTCATGCGTTGGGGCGACAACATGCGCAACGTGGCCGTCACCGAAGGCGACAAGACCGAAGCCGAGCGCGTGTTCGGCGCATCCATCAACACTTGGGCCGTCAACGAGCTCGTCGCAGCCTACGAAGCCGTCAAGGACGATCAGGTCAAGAGCATCATCGAAGACTACAAGGTTAAGTACGACGTTGATCCGGCTCTGCTCGACGCCAAGTACGATTCCCTGTTCATCGCGGCCAAGGAAGAAGCCGCCATGGTCAACATGATGCGCGCCAATGGCTGCACCGCCGGCGTTGACAACTTCGAAGACTTGGGTGCTCTCCCGCAGCTGCCGGGCGTTGGCCCGCAGCGCTTCCCGTCCGAGTACGGCTTCGGCTTCTCCGCCGAAGGCGACTGGAAGACCGCAGTGCTCGTGCGCATCGGCGCAGTGATGGGCTACGGCCTCGAAGGTGGCGCTTCCCTCATGGAAGACTACTCCTACAACTTCACCCCGGGCAACGAGATGATCATGGGCTCCCACATGCTCGAAGTCTCCCCGTCCGTCGGCACCATCGCCAAGCCGAAGCTGGAAATCCACCCGCTCGGCATCGGTGGCAAGGCCGATCCGGTGCGCCTGGTCTTCACCGTCGCCCCGAAGAAGGACGCCGTCGTCGTGTCCATGTCTGACGTGCGCGAACGTTTCCGCCTGACCATGAACCTGGTCGACGTGGTCGAGCCGCTCGGAGAGCTCAAGCAGTTGCCGTGCGCCCGTGGCCTGTGGAAGCCGCAGCCGGACCTCAAGACCTCCGCCGAGTGCTGGCTGCGTTCCGGCGCCTCCCACCACACCTGCATGACCACCTCCGTCGGTCGCGAGGCTTGGGAAGACTTCGCCCGCATCGCCGGTGTCGAACTCGCCACCATCGACGCGAACACCAAGGCCGCAGAATTCGAGCGCGACCTTGAGATCTCCGAAATGTACCACCGCCTCAACAACCGTCACTGACATAACGGAGCGTTAACGGCACGGCAGAAGACTCGACGTACCCTCGTACGCCTTCGCCTTCTGTCGCACCGTTACCGCACGCGTTATGCACTGACGGAACCGTCACTGATTGTCGCTTTACTGACAATGGCTGATGGAGTGTCGTTAGCCATTCTGGATTCATCACTAATCTCTGCCATATGAGCGCCGGCGGGTCGGATCGCTTCCGATCACCGGCGCTCGTTTGCATTCCTTGAAAGTTGTACAGACAGAACAAAAGCGTGGGGTACGAGAGAATACAAACGTTCTCTCGTACCCCACGCTTTTATGCATTATGCGATTCAGCGCTTGCCGGAGTACAGCTGCTGATCGATCACCTGTGCGAACACGCGGTTCACTGCCGGACGCACCACTTTCAGCGACGGGGTCAGGCACTTGTTTTCCTGCGTGAACTGGGTATCCAGCACTACGAACTTACGTACGGATTCGGCGCGGGAAACGGTCGCGTTCGCCTTGTCGACGTACTTCTGGATTTCGTCGTGAACGGCGGCGGTCGCAGCCACGCGATCCAACGGCGTATCGGCAGACAGTCCAATGGAAGGCAGCCAAGCCTCCAATCCTTCCGGATCCAACGTGATCAGCGCACCGATGAACGGACGATTGTCGCCGACAACTACCACATGCTCCACAATCGGACATTTCACAATCTCCTGCTCCATCGGAATCGGAGAAACGTTCTTGCCGCCGGCGGTGATGATGATGTCCTTCTTACGGCCGGTGATCGTAATACGTCCCTCGTCGTCAATCGACGCCAAATCACCCGTTTTCAGCCACCCATCCTCGGTGAACGCTTCCGCCGTCTTCTCAGGCAGGTTGTGGTAGCCCCTGAACACGTTCGGGCCCTTCACCTGAAGTTCGCCATCATCGGAAATGCGCACAGACGATCCCGGAGCCGGTTGGCCGACAGTGCCGATCACATTGTCGGTGACGCGGGTCGCGGCGAACGGCGCAGCGGTTTCCGTCATACCGTAACCCTGAATCATCGGCAGGCCGATACCGTTGAAGAAATGCGCCAGAGACACGTCCAGAGGAGCACCACCGCATGCCACGTAGCGGATGCGCGGGCCGAGAGCGCTACGCACGGTACGGTATACAGAAGCCTCATACGAAAGATGCTGCGCGATCTGCTTGGCGGTCGGGCGTTCGCCGGCCTGCTGCATGCGCGACCAAGCGCGTGCGGCTTCGGCAGCCTTGAGGAACAGGCGTCCCTTCCAACCCGTGCCGGCCTTGCGGGAGGCCGCGTTATACACCTTCTCGAACACTCGTGGTACGCCCAGCAGATATGTCGGTTCGAAGGAACGCAAATCGGGCAGCAGCGTCTTTGTATCCGGCAGATAGCCGACCACACCGTCGTCGGAAGCAATCGACGCGTACTGGATGAACCGTGCGAAACAGTGGGCGAGCGGCAGGAAGAGAAGCAGTCGCGGATGATCTTCGAGAACGATCTCATGCAACGCCAGACTGCCTGCGCGCGTGATCGATATGAAATTGCGGTGCGAAAGCTCGGCACCCTTTGGAGCTCCCGTCGAACCGGACGTGTACACGATGGTGGCCAGATCGTCTGCATGCACCGAATCGATGCGCGCTTCCAGCTCCTCGTCGGACACGGTGACGCCCAAGCCTTCCAACGCGCCCATGGCGTTGGAATCGAGCATCAGAATGTGCTTGAGAGACGGGCAGCGGTCGATTACGGAGTCGAGACGGTCGAAGCGCTCGCGATTGTCGGCGATGGCCAGTTTCACATCCGAATCGTTGAGGATACGCTCGGCCTGCGCCGCGGAATCAGTGTCGTAGATCGGCACGTTCACCGCGCCGATGGCGGCCAGTGCGAAGTCGAGCACGCCCCACTCGTAGCGGGTGGTGGAGAAGATGGTGACGGCATCGCCCTTGTTGATGCCGAATGCGATGAGGCCTTTTGCGGCGGCGAGCACGGCATTGTGGAATTCGCCGGTAGTGACCTTCGTCCATTGGCCGGGGGCGGTTTTGCGTTCCGCGATCACGGTATCTTCGCCAGTGCGCGCTATGCGTCCAGTAAGCAGGGAATAGATGGATTCGTCGTCGCGCACCTCAACGGATTCGCCCGGGGTGGTGTACTCGGTGAGCATGAAGCGTTCTCTTTCTCGCGGTTTTTGCGTTGTTTCCGCGTATTTCTGCTTGTGATGCGTGCGGGAGCGATACAAACCGTGTGTCCGCGTTTCCTACCCCTTGCGCACCTTGCACATTCTAAGTTACGGGGCCGTAAGTCTGCATTGTGAGAAGCGACAAGAAATATTTCATCAACTTTGTATGAACTGACAAATGACGGAAAAACGTCAAAATCAAGTGAAAGGTGTCGCGTTGTACCTGTTCAAAAAAGGTTTGACGTGGGATGTTCGTAATACTCGAAATGATTCCCGACAATCCCCGATTGCGGTCGAAAATACGCAAAATAACGCGACTTGCGCGAAATTGATGGTGGTGCGAGTGATTTTTATCGGGTACACTCTCGAGTGACGCAATTTACCCCTTGCGTCAGAGGCTGCCTGCTCAACGGCGAACATCCAGCCTTTCTCTTTTCAACGTTGCTGATTTGAGGTCGATTATGGCAATTCGATTGCGACGGTTCGCTGTATGCAATGCGCCCTTGACGATTGCGAGCTGCCTTGGATAGGCTGAAAACAGTCTGCCGCGCACCGGTTTTCCCGTATTGGCCTGTTGCGATTCGTTTGTTGGATGCATGGCGATTGCGCTTTGGGCCGTAGGCGAGCTGGCAACGCGAGTGCGCTTATTGGACGGAAGGTTTTTATGTTTGACAAGAGGCTGTTTTCCCTCGCTCCCGGCGTGGGGAGGTTGGTTGCGGCGAAAGTGCTCTGCCAATGGGTCGGACTGCTGTCCAACGTCGTATTCGTGGTGACGGTGGTGGTCATGCTTTCGCCGGTGCTTGCCGTGGTGGAATCGGCGTTCGATCCAATGTTCTCCATGGGCGATAGTGGCCTGCTTTCCCGCATGTTCGTCGGCCTTGGCTACGGCGGATTCAGTGCGGAAACGTATATCGGATGCGTGCTGGCGATTGTGGTCTGTGCGGTTCTGCGTTTTCTGATGATGCGCGCCGCGGCCTATTTCGGCGCAGAAGCGGCCGAGCGTGTCAAACTCGCGTTGCGTGAACAACTATTCAATAAAATGCTTGCGATTGGACCGTCGTATTCGCAACATATCAGTACTGCCGATGTGGTGCAATCTGCCGGTGAAGGCATTGAACAAATCCAAAGCTTCTTCGAATTATTCCTGCCACAACTGTTTTATGCGATTCTCGCGCCGGTAACGTTATTTTTTATAGTTGCGCCGATTAATATGCCGACGGCTGTTACTTTGCTGGTATGTGCGCCGTTAATTGTGTTGATTGTTGGCATGGTCGCGATGAGTGCTGCTCGAGTATTCAAAAAATATTGGGGAAAATACACAGACATGGGTGCTGCGTTTCTCGATAATATGCAAGGACTTGAAACGCTGAAAACATTTAATGTTGATGATCGTGTTGCCAAAAAAATGGATGAGCAGGCGGAACAATTCCGTGTGATGACGATGAATGTTCTGCAGATTCAGCTGCGCTCGCTCACCGCAATGGACGTCGTTGCGTATGGGGGTGCTGCCGCCGGTATCGGCGTGGCGATTTGGCAGTATGCGAGCGGCGACTTGCTGCCGCTTGCCGGCGTACTGTTGGTGGTGCTGTTGTCCGCCGATTTCTTCATTCCATTGCGGCAGTTGGGCTCGTTCTTCCATGTTGCGATGAACGGCATGACTTCCACCAAGCGCATTTTTGCATTGCTTGATACGCCGATTCTAGCGTACGGAACGCAGGAAATGCCGGAATTCGGCGCTTCCCGCGATGGTGTGGACGTGTATTTTGATGACGTGACGTTCCGATATACGGACGTGGCTGCGGATACGGCTGTGGCGGATGTGGAAACCGGGGAAACCGGAAACAACGGGGAAAAGTCCGGTGTGGTTGGTACCGGAAAAACAAGCATGTCGAAAGATGGCAATGGTTCGGTCGTCGCATTGCATGGCGTCTCTTTTACTGCGCGGCGCGGGCAGGTGACCGCCATCGTCGGCCCGTCCGGATCCGGCAAATCCACCGCCGTCGAACTGCTCGCCGGAAATCTTTCCGGATATGAAGGATGTATGTGGCTGCGGCCCGGAAACGCAGGAAATAACCCGCCGCAACGGTACCAAATCGCCGATCTTTCCATCGAATCCCTTACGAAAGAAATCGCCATCGTCGCCGCGCAAAGCCACCTTTTTGCGGGAACCTTGCGAGACAATCTGCTGATGGCCAAGCCGGATGCCACCGAAAACGAACTGTGGCAAGCGCTGGAAGCGGCGCATATCAGCGATTTCGTGCGTGCGCAATCGCAAGAACTTGACCTGGTTATCGAGCAGGGTGCAAGCAACCTGTCGGGAGGGCAGAGGCAACGCATCGCCATCGCGCGCGCTTTGCTGCGGGAATCTGCAGTCTACATTTTCGACGAAGCCACCAGCAGCGTCGATGTGGAAAGCGAAACCCTGATTCTGCAAACCATTCGGGCGCTTGCGGATCGGGGCAAAACCGTGATTATGGTGACGCATCGCATGGCGAATGCGGCCGATGCCGACCATGTGGTGGTGTTCGAACGCGGGCGCGTGACGGAGCAGGACGCACATGCCGAACTCATGCGTGCCAACGGCACGTACGCCAAACTGTTCCGCGCCCAACAAACCGTAGAAAACATAGGTCTACGCAATAACGCAACCCATTCCACCTCTGCATCCCACGCACTTAAAGCGTCCGATTCTGCAGAATCGGACACGCAGCGTGCGGAAATGGGTCTCCAAGTGTCCGATTCTGCAGAAACGGACGAACAGGGTGCGAAAACGGGCGTTCGGATGTCCGATTCGGCAGAATCGGACGCGAAGGCAATGCCGACGGCGCGGGTGATTGCGCGTTTGCTCAAAGAGGTTGGGCCGCAGCGCAAGTACATGATCGTCGCGTGCGTCTGCGGCACGCTCGGCCATCTCGCCGCCACTTTCCTGCCGGTGTTCGGCATCGCGGCGGCCTTCGCTGCAGTCGGCTCGCCGGTCTGGAACCTCAGCGTTCCCGCGGCGCTCGCAGCCATGGCCGTATGCGCGCTGATCCGCGGCGGCATGCGTTACGCCGAACAGTTCATGAACCATAACGTGGCGTTCCGTCTGCTTGCGCTATTCCGTGCGAAAGCCTTCGCGGCCCTGCGCCGTCTCGCCCCCGCCAAGCTTGCAGGCAAAGGCAAAGGCGACCTGATCGCACTGGTCACCACCGACGTGGAACTGCTGGAAATCTTCTTCGCACACACCATCAGCCCGGTCGTCATCGCCATCGTGACTACCGTCGTCTACGCGCTCGCGCTACTCACCCTCAGTCCGCCCCTCGCGGCGACGCTCATCATCGCGCACCTCATTATCGGCGTCATACTGCCGAAACTCTTTGCATCAGCGGTGCGCGGCATCGGTCCGGAACTACGCAAGGAGTCGTCCGCCCTTGATGACGAAATGCTTGACGACATGCGTGGCATCGGCGAAATCATCCGCTTCGGCCAAGGCGATGCCCGGCTTGCGTCCATTCAACGTCGCACGCGCTTGCTGTGGGGCAAACGTGTGCGTCTGAGCGTGAAAAATGGCGATTTTGCAGGATTTGGCGCGGTATTGGTGATGCTGTTCACGGCGATTGCGGCTTTCCTTGTGATGACGTTGTGCACCGTGGTTTCCACTGCCGCCGATATGTCGGAAGGCCTGATGTGGATGGGTTCCGTGGATTCGAACGCCCCGGCGTTGGTTGTGGCTTTCGTGCTGCTCGCCAGCTCGTTTGGGCCGACGCTTGCGTTGAGTGCGCTGCCGGCAAATCTGACGCAAACGTTTGCTTCGGCACGTCGCCTGTTCTCGTTGGTTGATGAGGCTCCCGCTGTGGTCGAGCAGGGGAGCGAACGCCCGGAATATCAAGGCATGACAATGCGCGATGTCACATTCGGCTATGGATCCGGCGCCCGTATTTCCGGCGAACGCACGCCAAACGGACGGTCGGAGCATGCGACTGGCATGAGTCCGGCACGCCCCGCGGAAGCGCAATCCTCCGGCGAACAAGGTGCCGGCATCGCCTCGCAACCGGTGCTCGAGCATGTTTCACTCGATGTTTCACAGCAGGGCATTCTCGGTATTCAAGGCCCGTCCGGGCGTGGAAAATCAACGATGCTGAAACTGCTGATGCGCTACTGGGATCCGGATTCCGGCACGATTTCGCTGTCGGATGTTCCATTGCCGCAGGTTGACGCCGGATGGCGTCGGCGCGTGCAGACGATGATGGGGCAGGAGACGTATCTGTTCGACGGAACGATTCGCGAAAATCTCGCTATTGCCTGCAATGACGCCGATTTTTCGGATTCTGGCAGTAATTCTGGTGGTAATTTCGGTAGTAATTCCAGTAGTAATGCTGGCAGTGATTCCGCTGATTCCCCCGATTTGGACCTCGCGCACGACATTCCCGATTCCGTATTGCGCGAGGCGCTCGCCAAGGCATCCGCGCTCGAACTGGTCGATGCGCTACCGAACGGCTTGGATACGCAGGTCGGTGAGCTGGGCGGCCGCCTTTCGGAGGGCGAGAAACAGCGCATCGGATTGGCCCGCATGTTCCTGCGTGACGCCGATCTGGTGCTCTTCGACGAGCCAACGAGCCGTCTCGACGCCTATAACGAGTCGGTGATTCTCGGGTCGATCAATGATCTTGCCGAGCGGGGGAGCGCCGTCGTGCTGGTGTCGCACCGCGATTCCACCATGCGCATCGCTGATCGCATACTGCGTATGTAGTGCGCAATACGCGAATCCATTTGCACCCCCGTCCGCAATGTGGTCGTATGAAAATCATGCGTCATTCGTATTTCTTATAGCGTGCATCGAAAGTGCGGTCGAAAGGAGCCGTGCGCGCGAATCGAAAGCGAATGGCGCATATCAGGCAAGAAAAGCGAACGAAATTGCGGAATCGTCGGCGGAATCGAAATCGTAAGAAAATGAAACAATCATGAAAATGATAGTCAGAATTTAAGAAAAGCAACTTTTTGAGACGTGCAAATATTCAGTTCACATGATTTTGTAACGAAAAATCGTTAGTATCTGTGTCAAGAGATATCCGCTCTGCAGAAGGGTGGAATACGATTCGACGAAAGGCTGGCGATGGCCAACAACAGGAACGAACTGAA
>OLNT01001483.1_pt1 | contig 12871 bp, 15 predicted proteins | sample 1672641 | NCBI WGS metagenome assembly OLNT01 (sample SAMEA3136708, study PRJEB25190) | human gut metagenome
AATGGTGGACCGCTGTAGAAAACGGCGAACTCATAATAAAGCAGGCTGAAAAGTCTGCTTTTTCTGTTGGTCGAAGCCGTCAGAAATGCAGTCAAAATCAAAAAAAAAAAAAAATAAGAAGAAAGCGAAGCTTTCTTCTCAATGTAATACGTGAGGAGGTGAGAGCATTGAAGGCAGATATGGACAATACAGGAATGTATGTAAGGTACATTCCTATTACACGGGAAGAGGTTATTGAATTCTGCAAGAATCCGGATTCCCTTTCTGGAAGTGAAGGGTTTGCTGAGAAAATTGAGAAACAGATTGAATACAAGGATCTGATCTCAAGAAAGTACAAGAAAGCAAGGATGACTTCAGATGGGGTAAAAAAGACATACATGAATATATATGCCCATAAGCTATATATGCTTGTACCTCAGCCTGGGGAACTGAAAGGTCAGTGCTATAAGACACTGATCAAGAGTTTCATCAAGGACTGGACAGATGAGTATATCACAAAAAGGATTGTCTACTGCTTCAGGGTGACACACAAGAAGACCTATTCACAGGTAGAGATGATTATCTTTTCGAGACTTCCTCTGGAAGAGGAGTTAAGAAAGTATCAAACATATCCTTCTGATTACTACTGGGATCCAGTAAAAAAGAGAAGAGCATCAAAGAACTGTGAAGGTGCAGTCCTTCTCCACAGAAAAGGAGATTACATCCTTGATAAGGATGGAAACAAGAAAGAGATCATTCTACATGTAGAGGAGCATGATACTGGTCTATTCTTCTTCAGAGAATTTGATTCTTTCGTCAATTCAATGAAGAAATCTCTAAGAAGGGCGATTGACAACTTGGGGTTGAGTAGGCAAGTTTCAACAGTCTTTCCTTACATAACAGCTAAGAAAGGATTTTCTCCTGCATCTATCGGAAAGGTGAGACTCAGAAACAAGCTCATCAGAAGAGTGAATGAATATATGTTTCGTCTAAAATGTCTATATCTAGAGTTTGGAGCGGGTCTAGATCCAATCAATCCTGAACTGGAACAAAAATATTTTTCCTTCATCCAATCGATGAAACATCATCTTTATGCGACGGGCGGAAGGATTGAAGGTCATGAATACAACATGACTTATTTTCAGAGACAGGAATCCTTCAAAGGAGAGATATGGTCACTTGAAAGAGGCATCGAAGAAAAGATTGTAGCACTTGAACATTGGTTCTATCAGAGGACTGGTAAATATTGGACTGGTGAAAATTTGTAGAAGATAGTTCCATACGTTTGTGTGAAATAGTGCATTTTTATAAAAAAATCCTGCTGATGGTTGATGCAGGAGCTGAAAAACTGACATAGAAGAATAAATGCTGAATGTCACAGCAATCCCATTCTGTTCATTATGTTTTTATATATTTTATTCCCTTCTAAATAAATCATACTTCAGCTTCTGCACCAGCCATTGGCTGGGAAAGATAGAACATTGAAAACTGAATGAAGGCGGTCTACAAGACATCGTCACTATCTGACACGGTCTCGCTAAGAATCACTTGAATCCATAAGGTCCTGAAGAAGGATATTTGATTTGAAATTGAGCATGTAAGAACAAACGTATTCAAATGGATTTGCGATAAAGATGACAGCGGAAGAGCAGACTGATCTACTGCTTAAAAGAAGAGATGATGACAATAACATCAACGTAGGTGAAGGAGGAAGTAGCGACCCTCTAAGACCGCATTTTATTATTTATTTATGCGATTTAAGCTGTATGAACTGAGTGTCACTCGAATACACATTCAGTTGATGCAGATTGAACAATTACTTTCAGTAAAGGAGAAAATAACATGAGAATTATAAGCGTATTAAACCAGAAAGGCGGAGTAGGAAAGACAACAACAAGTGTCAACCTCGCTGTCGGATATGCCAATGACGGCTATAAGGTACTGCTGATTGATGCAGATCCTCAGGGAAATGCTTCAAGATGCTTCTTTGATGACTATCATAAGCTTGACTATAACAAATTTGCTGAATTTAAGGTTGAAGACAGAACAGACCAGTATGAGACAGCCAGTGAGCTTAGAAAGATGCTACTTTCATATACAAACAAGAAAGATATCAACGATCTTCTTCAGGGTACGGCAGAGCCTCAGGAATGCATTCATTCTACTAAAGTGGAGAATCTGGACATCATCCCATCACTAGGGGCAAAACTTATCCAGACAGTAACCTATTTACAGAACAGGGGAGCACTTGGTTCTAAAATCTACAATGTACTCAAGAGAAATCTCAGAAAGCCATTGAAGAACAATAATTATGACATTGTCATTATCGACAATGCACCTACATTTAATCTGGTTACTGTCAATTCTCTCTATGCAAGTGACGAAATCCTCATTCCTCTTAAGGTGGGAATCTATGAACTTGATGGATTTGTATCTACAGTAAAAGAAATCTATAACTTCAATGAAGAATATGGAAGAAATATTGATTTCAGGATTCTCATCACAATGATGCAGAGAGGAAACAGACCTGACTATAAGAAGTTTGTTGAGGAAATCAGATATCTTTTCCCAGACAGAGTATATCAGGCTACTATCGGATATCAGGATGCTGTAGTTAATAGAACATCCATGAAACAGGAATTCCTTGTGAATCATGATAGCAATGTCGGAGAAGACTACAGAACGTTAGTTAAAGAACTGGAGGAGATGCAAGTATGACAAATTATGAAAAGGCACTAGAACTTTTGAATAGAGGTATGGCTGATAAACACCATACCTTTAATGATACAGGATACCTGACTATTGACCTTGGAGGAGCGTATGCAGGATATATCTCACCTAATGATAAGAATGTTGAGATTACCAAATTCAATAAACATATTGGTTACGGAGTCATAGACATGGATAAAATGGTTGTTCATGATACTGCCAATAGATTCGAACTTCCAATCGAAAAGCATGTAAACACACAGGTAAGGTGCGTTGATGAACGCCCAGTAATAAAGAATAGAAGAGGTAGATAAGATGCTAACAGAATTAGAAACAGGTTTGTCATTTCTTCCTGATAATGAAAAATTTGACAAGACGATCATTCTGAAGATTGATATTGATGACATCATTCCTAATGACAAGAATGTTCTGTCAACTGATGATATCGATGAACTTGCAGAAAGTATCCATAAGGATGGTCTCTTAAATCCGCTAAAGGTCTATAAGAATGAAGATGGAACATATGAACTTTTCGGAGGACACAGAAGATATCTCGCATTGAAGAAGCTTGTTGATGAGGATGATGATTTCGACCCAGAAGTAAGCTGTATAGTATATAAGCGTCCTGCTGATGAACTGAGAGAAAGGCTCCAGATCATTCAGGATAATGCTCAGCGTGACATGACTCAGGATGATAGAAAAAAATTATTCATTGAGCTTAATAATATCTTCGATACTGCGGAAGCAGAAGGCAATCAGGCTATCGGTGATGGTCGTGCAAAAGCCGACTGGATAGCAGTCAAACTCGGTATCAGCAAGCGTACTGTTTTCAGATGGCTTAAAGAGATTCAGGATAAGAAGGAATCTCCTGAGGAAGAAAAGCCTGATAAAAAGACTGAAGATAAGCCTTCAAAACAAGCAACACCAGAAAATCCAGATGCTCCAGATAAGGAAGATATTGCACAGGCAAAAGATATCCTTTCTTCAAAGTTTGCTTCGGTGAATGTTACAAAAGGAAAAATCACATTCAAGTTTGAGACTAAGAATGATTTAGCAGAACTTGTTGAAAGGCTTACAGGAACAGAAATGGTGGTGTAACCTGCAATGAACGATTATAAAGAAATGCGAGAAGGAAAAATCCTTCTCAATAGATTTCCCTTCATTGAATGTAAGGATTTTAGAAGACAGGAACAGCATGAGAAGGAAAATCAATACTTCCTAACAAATGAAAATGGCTTCTTCGTGAAGATGTATGAAGCTGTTGGAAATCCAGAAGCAGATGAAGTAGAAATCACAAGATATTATCCAGATTCTGATAAGAAGGAAGTCAGAAGAATAGTATCTAAAAAGAATTCAGAAGGGGATGAAGAAAATCTTGCGTTAGATACATTATATGAAAATATAGACAATGTGCCATATCTGAATCTCAAGAATCCTGTGGATATTCTTGTCGATATGGATGGCTGTGTATGCATCCAGCATATTTCCAGCTTAGGTGTCATGGAAGAACTCAGAATAGTGTGTCGTGATGCGAAAGCAGCAGACTATCTCCTCAGGGAGGCTAAATCACTTCGTTCTTCGCTTGACCAGGAGATAAATGACCTACCAGAAAGATTTCTGGTAGTGTTTGCCGATGCTATGGACTGGAACAGTAAAGAGAAGATTCACAGATTTCTAAATGAGAATGAGAGACTTGAAGAATACGAGAAAATGGAAAACTGTTATTTGTCATAGATTCACATCATTTAAGAACACATCATCTAGACCCATATGTAAAAGGTCGATTCACAGATATCGAAGATGTGAAGAAGTATCTAGCTGAGAAATATCAGGACAAGATATTTGAATTCGTTACTGAATGTGTTCCAAAAGTGGAGGAACATTTTGAACATGTAAGTCTGAGTGATATCAGAAAGCAGAAGGAGAAGGAAGCATCCATTAAAGAAGATGCTCTACTCCCTCAGAAAAGAAGAAGGAGAGGTCGATGAGTGATATGGAAAAGACAGCATTTCCATTATTGATGGTGACGGCAGGATACTTCTTAATTCATATGTCAAGCCTTATTACAATTCTCACTGGTTTCTTGGTGAGGGACTCCACTATATTTATCCAGAAATGGTGGAAGATGCCCCTGAACTCCATGAATTGATTCCTCAGCTGAAGGGAATACTTGATAGCTGAGACATGATGATTGGATATAACACACCATTCGTCACATCATTCCTGAAATTTCTGAATTATTCAGACAAGAAAGAGGAAGACGTTATGGAAGACTTTGCTCCAATCTATGGGGAGTGGATGCCTTCATTAGAGTCACACAAGTGGCAGACTCTTGGAACATGTGCTGATTATTACGGATATGACTGGAATTCAACGGAAGACAGTGTATCTGGTTCATTAAGAGACTGCTATGCAATTCTTCACTGCTACAGATGCCTGAAGGAACAGACGAAAACAATTATGAATCAATGTAGAAAGAAGGAATAACATGGATAGATTAAAAGATGAAGAGCTCAAAGAAGTTAGGATATATCCTGTAAGGGAAAAGGTGGATATCATCACAATGCCTCAGAAGAGAGAATTGGAAGAGATCAGACGTCACCTGAAGGATGTCCTGGATTCCGATGTGGATGAAAAAGTGCATAATATCCTGTCGGTTGTGGATTATCAGAAAAGAACCACCAATTTTTCCTCAGCTAAACAAGTCGAACACTGTATCGGAAATATACTGATGAACTGGCAGTATGATACTATCGAATCAGTCAGAAAGAATCTCAAGTCAAAAGGATACGACTATGACAGATTATGTTCTGTGCTTGTCAATGGATACTCCAGTGAGGATAAGAGTCTGTCAGACCAGCTACAATTCATTAGAGAACATCTAAAGGATTATCTGGATTCAGATGTTTATGAACAAGCGGAAGAAGTCTCTCTATATCCAGAAGATTCTGTTGAAAAATTGAAGGATAATCCTGAAAAACTTAAAGCAGAATTCAATGATATCTGTTTTGAATGGGAATACGATACAATTGAATCAGTCAGAAAGAATCTCAAGTCAAAGGGATATGACCTTGATGGTCTTCTATCATTAGAAATCGTAAAGGAGAAGGAAAGAATGGCAGAGAACAGAAAAATAGAGAATGAGGTGTACCGACAAGTCCCAAAAGAAAAGATTCTTTGTTTTGACGTAGAGACAACTGGATTGTCTCTTGAAGAAGATGAAATCCTTCAGCTGTCAATTGTAGATGGCACAGGAAAGACAGTATTCAATGAATATATCAAGCCTACTCGTCATGAATCATGGGATGGGGCAGAAGCAATCCACGGTATCTCTCCAAGTGATGTAGCTGATAAGCCTACAATCGAGGAATACAGAGATATTATCAATGATATCTTCAAGGGTGCAAAGCTTCTTGTTGGATACAACAATATCTACTTTGACAATGCATTCCTCAAGAAGGCAGGTATCCAGTACCCAGAAGATATCAAAATGTATGACGTGATGCTCAAATTTATACCAATCTATGGCGAGTGGAACGAAATGAGACAGGACTACAAGTGGCAGAAGCTTGCTAAATGTGCTGAATATTACGGCTTCCATGGAGATGGTCAATTCCACGATAGTCTGGAAGATGTAAGAGCAACACTATACTGCTTCAATAGCATGATCAGTGAAGGTCAGGTAAAAGAAAAAGAAGCTACTGCTGAAAAGGATGTTCCCCTCCCACCCAGAAGAGGCATGAGTCGATGAAGTACATGAGTTATGCATCAGGACAGTATGTAATGTCTATTGATGAAGTAGAGGATATATCAGAAATAAGAGAAAGTGGTGTGTATGCACTTGAAGGTTATGCTCATCCTGTTGCAGTACATATCATAAAGAATGATGATACAGAAGAGACAGATGATGGTTCACAGATTTTCTACTCAGATAAGGGTATCAGATATCTTGTAAGAGAGTTGAAGAATGAATTCTGTGATAGAAACTACCATCTGAACCTGGAGGGATGCTCATGATCATTATTGATGGAAACAGATTCGTCACAACAGAAGGGGCACAGTCCTTCTATCTGGAAAGAAGAACGACTCATATTGGTGAGTGGGATATATGGCTTATCAAGCAGGATGAATATTCTATTCATCTTGCTGTTCCGCCTAATGAGATGGAGAAGAACCTCTACAGACTCATCAAGAATTCAGAAACATTCCCAAAAGAAGAGGAAGAAGCTTATGGAGATATGCTCCACCAAAGCAACTATATCAGCGAGAGAATGCATGAAATAGACGAAGAAGAAAGAATCGATGCCATAGAGGACAGAGAAGAAGCTGAGATGGTAGCTTATTACTGTGCAATATACGACATGGAGAACGGCATGTCTGAAGGAAAATCACTGGATAGGCTTCAGGATGAATATATGAGCATGCCTGAAGAAGAACTCCTGTTCCAGTATCAGACAAAATATGAAGAGAAGCCTCTTCTCCACGAAACACAGGAAAGATTAAGAACACGAACACATGGCGGTCGAGTAAGAGTGAAGGAAGAATAAATCAAGGAGGTGATTCCATGAATGATGTCAATATTATCGGGTACATCAATTCCAAGCCTAACATGAAGCAGAAGGATGAACGAACAGCGGTTAATTTCCTTATCTCTCCAAGACACAAGAAAGGTACGCCAGTAGACTACATACCATGCGTAGTCTTTGGAAAATATGCTGAAAGTGTATTTCCATACATCCACAAGGGAGATATGGTAGCAGTCAGCGGAAGACTGAGTGGAAGATATGTCAGCGAAGACAACAGTATTATAAGAGCATCAGTCGTTATAAACAGCATCGAATTCCTGAAAGAAGGAAAGCAGTACTCTGATACACCAGCACCAGAAGAAACAGAAGAAGAAAGTTTCACTAGCAACATTGATGAAAGAGTGATGTATGGTGCTCTCAATCGAGGAGGTGATTAATATGGATGCAACAGCATCTACACTAAGAATTCTGAATATCCCTGAAGAGACAGTCAGGATTCTCAAAAGAGATGGAATACTATCAGTAGATCAGCTTGAATCACTTTCATACGATCAGCTGAGAGGTCTTGACGGCATGTCTGAGAAGAGATGCCGTACTGTCATTATCAGAATGGCTGAAAATGATGCGTATCTTAGAGAATGTGATGAGAACAAAGATACAAAGAACTATATTGTATCACTTCTTAAGGATTACTATGAAGGAAGACTCAGAGGTATTGCATTAAGATATCAGTAGGGTTAAGATTAAAGCAGAAAGAAGATGCAGAAACTATCTCAGGACAGGTACTGCATCGTTCAGGGAAGGAGAAATAAGATATGAAAAATAAAATCAGTAAGAAGAATGCTGTGTTCATTGCAGGAGCCGTTGTTGTGGTGACTGCTGTAGGTGGTACAGCATATGCGATGAGCGGTCCAAAGCTTGCCTTGAATAAGGAAAAAGTGACTGTAGAATACGGAACACAGTACAAACCTGAATTAAAGGATATCGTGAAGGACTATAAGGACTTCGACAAGAAGAGTCTTCAGCTCATCAACAAGATTCCAAACGAAAAGGACAAGACATATCCAGCTGTAGGAAAGTATACTATCACAGTCAAGTATAAGAAGAAGTCTTTAAAACAGAGTGTCATTGTGAAGGATACGAAAGCTCCTGAAGTGGCTGTACCAGCGGATATCGAAGTATTACAGGGAACAGATCTAGCGACTTTCGATTTCAAGTCTCTTATGAGTGTCAGTGATGCATCAGAAACAACTATTGATGTGGATATCAGCAAGGTGGATGTGAATACACCTGCACAGTATGATATCAACGTGACTGTCACTGACAAGCATGGCAACAAGACTGTGAAGGCTGGCAAGGTGACTATCACTGCGAAACCAGAAATCAGTGATGATGAACAGGTTGTACAGGAAACAGTCAAGAATTCAGACGGTACAACAGCCGTAAGAAACAGCGTACAGAAGAAATCACAGTCTTCTGGCAAGAAAGTCGTATCAAACAGTTCGAACGTGACTAGAAAGTCATCAACTTCATCACAGTCTAGCTCAATCAATAGAACATCTGGAAACAGTAACAAGACTTCTGGAGGAAACAAGACATCTGGCTCATCAAAAGGAAACCGCACTTCAGGTAGCAGTAAAAAGAATCCAGGCAGTTCATCATCAGGAAGCCACAAAGGAACTTTACAAGGCGAATTTAATCCAAATTATCATTATGAAGGAAAGTATAATTCTAGTGATGGGGCAGATATCAGTGGAAAAGACTTTGACAAGCTCACAGGCGGTGACTGGAAGGACTTCAACTAAAAAAGAACAATTTATATCTTTCCCTCAGGGAGGCTCGCTATAGATACCTCCCTTTTTCGTGCGAAAACTAACAGCAGGCATCACACCTGACTGGTCTATATATAACCTCGCATGGCATAGAAATATGCCTCTCTAATTCGGAAATGGAGAAGAAAAATGAACCGAAATATATTGAAGAAGCTCGGTGCTGTCGCTTTATCTGCCCTCATGACGCTCGGCGTGGCTTCACAGGGCATCAGCACAGTGCAGGCAGCAAGCTATTATGTGAATAATGACGGCAAGAGTACAGCGTATGGAAGCACATGCGGAAAGTTCAGAATCAACGGAAGACAAGCCTGGTGTCTTGAGCATGCAAAGAAGACACCTGGTTCTCAGAGCATGAACGCAGAAATCTATCACAGTACTGAAGCGAGATACGCAAACATCAGAAAGATCATGTACTATGGCTGGTTCGGCTATGAAGAATGGGGCGGACTGCACGGAAAATCAGATAACGAGAAGAACGTCATCATGTCAAAGGCACTCTCTCATGCCTATTCAGGCTCATCCATCAGCAAGGGAATCATGACAGACTTCTACAATTATGCTACATCAAAGCCTGATCCACTTAATCAGAATGTCCTGGTGTTCAGCAAAGTGGTCGTGAATACATGGTATGACAAGAATGCGAAGGTTCAGAAGTCTGAGTCTTCCAGATTGAATGGTCCTAGTGGATATCACATCACAATCAACACCCAGACAAACAGAGTGAAGGTCGTGAACGAGACAAGAGGATGGTCAGGACAGGTTGTTGATGTATACGGCGGTGACACAGTCCACTATGAAGCCGATGCAGGATACACTGGACATGTCTATTCAGGATATCTTAAAGGTGGGTTCACATTTGCACCACTCATCGCCTGGAACGGTGACAGCAAAAAACAGCATATTGGAACATGGATTACAGAAGACCCTTTAGTAAACACATTCCTTAATGCAGACTTCAGAGCTCAGCTAGGAAGTCTCAAGCTCCGAAAGACAGATACAGGCGGAAAGCTTCTTGATGGAGCAGTATTCCATGTATCTGGAAACGGATATGAGAAGGATGTCACAGTCACAAATGGTGAAATCACTGTGAATGAACTTCCAATCGGTGAGTATACAATCACAGAAAAGACAGCCCCTAACGGCTATCTTGTTAATGTCGCACCATTCAAGACTACAGTCTCTGCTAATCAGACAGCTGAGACTACAATCACTGATGAAGCCCCAACAGGAAAGATTTCTATTAGAAAATCAGACTTAAAGGGCAATGTTCAGGGCGAAGCCTCACTTGAAGGTGCTGAATACACAGTATACGGTGCAGATAATCAGGAAGTGGGTAAAATCACTACTGATAAGGACGGCAACGGAAGCCTAGAAAATCTAGTACTTGGTACTTACACTGTCAAGGAAACTAAGGCTCCAGAAGCATATGACTTAGACTGGAATACCTACACAGTAGAACTTACCTATAAAGACCAGAACACAGCAATCATTCTTGGCAACGTTGACTCAAAGGAAAACGTAAAGACAGGAAAGATTGAAATCAAGAAGACAGATACTGAAGGCAATCCTCTAAAGAGCGGTGAATTTGGTATCTATGCAAATGCTGATATGTATATCGGCGATACGCTTTATAAGAAAGGTCAGCTTGTTGTATCAATCAAGACTGACGACAGCGGTGTGGCAAGATCTGGTGATTTACCATACGGCTCTTATTATGTAAAGGAAATCAGTGCTCCAACTCAGGAGGCTGGAAACAGCCATAACTTTGTATTATCTGATGATACTCAGTATGTGAAGATCAATGGCAAGAATAAGACTGATACAGTCACATTTGTTGATAAGAAAGTGACTGCAAGCAAGACTACAATCACTGGTACAGACGAAATCAAAGGAGCAGTCATGACTGTAACTGATAACGATGGCAAGGTAATTGACACATGGACTTCTGATGGAAATCCTCATTCTATCAAGGGATTACACGAAGGATGGGAATACACTCTAACAGAAACAACTGCTCCAAAGGGATACGTAAAGGCTGATTCAATCAAGTTCACAGTATCTACAGACAAGAAGGACCAGACTCTTGTCATGAAGGACAAGCAGTTTACAGCATCTAAGAAGGATGTTTCTGGTAAGAATTATGTAGAAGGTGCAAAGCTTGAAGTCAGAGATGACCAGAACAGAGTCGTTGACTCATGGACATCTACTAAGGAAGACCACTACGTAAGTGGTCTTGAAGAAGGCAAGACTTACAGACTTGTTGAAGCAGAAGCACCAAAAGGATATGTAAAAGCTAAAGATGTCTTCTTTACAGTTTCAAACGAAAAGAAGAATGAAGCCTATATCATGAAGGATAAGCAGGTAACTGTAACTAAGACAGATATCACAGGCACTCAGGAAGTTCCTGGTGCTACTTTTACTGTCAAGGATGAAGATGGAAATACTGTTGATACATGGGTATCTGGTGATAAGGAACATTATGTAAGTGGTCTTGAAGAAGGCAAGACTTACACTCTTATTGAAGAGACAGCTCCTGAAGGATATGTAAGAGCTGAAGAAATCACATTCACTGTCACAAAAGAAAAGGTTGACCAGGAAGTCAACATGTTTGATGCACAGGTGAAGGTGACTAAGACTGATGCATTGACTGGCGATGCAGTTAAAGGTGCTGAATTCACAGTATTCGACAAGGATGGAAACATCGTTGACAAGTGGACTACAGACGGAACTGCCCATGCAGTAAGTGGATTGGATGCAGGATGCGAATATGTCTTGAAGGAAACTAAGACTCCTGAAGGATATATGACTGCTCCTGATAGAACTCTTGTCGTATCTGGTGAACAGAATATGGATGTAGAAATCAAGGAACAGCCTGTTCTAACAGACATCGAAGTCCAGAAAGTTGATGCTCAGACTAAGAAAGTCATCAGATCAAAGGATTTTGAATTCACTATGTATTCAGATGCAGAATGCAAGAATGCTATTACAACTGTCTCAGCTGACAAGAATGCTGGTACAGCTACATTCAAGAATCTAAGATATGGTACATACTATATCAAGGAGACTACGGCTCCAAAGGGATACTTATTATCTAAGGAAGTCAAGAAGGTAGTTATTGATGACAATCTAGAAAATGTCGGCAAGACATATTCATTTGTTTATCAGGATACACCTATGCCAACAACAGGCGTTAAGACTGGTGATGGTACAGATATCAAGAAATTCACTGCTTTAACAGGTATTTCTGGTATCGTTCTTCTCATCTGCGTGATTCTTATCATCAGAAAGAAGAAAAACGCTCAGTAAGAGCATAATCAATGATTAAGGCTGGAGGCAATCTTCAGCCTTTTCATTATTTAATTACTAACAAATATTGATATGAGCACATGAATGAAAATTCGTATGCTTATATTTCTACTTGTTGGATGAAGTAGAAAAGTAGATTGATTAGAAGGAGGAAGAAAGAAAATGATTTTATCTACAGCTTTGACAAATCTCAAGACAGCAGTCATCATGACACCTTATGTGCTTGATGGATTCAACAGCGGGCTGGCACAGTCCACCGCCAAGAAGTATATTGACCCGATCACTACATTCCTGATGTGGGTAGTACCGCTTGTTGCAGTAATCGTATGTCTTATCTCATTCGTCAAATGGTTTGTTATGGACGAAGATGAAAAGGAAAGACACAAGCCATTCAGAATGATCAAGAAAATCATCATCGTGACAATCATTGCGGAACTGATCACTACATTATTCAAAATCTTTGGATTACAGTAACAGAACACGAAGAATAAAGGAGTGATCTTATGGACGTAGTTGGTT
>OLNT01001492.1_pt1 | contig 12816 bp, 9 predicted proteins | sample 1672641 | NCBI WGS metagenome assembly OLNT01 (sample SAMEA3136708, study PRJEB25190) | human gut metagenome
CTGGGATTCCTTAACAACGTCAGCATGTTCACGAATGAATTGGATATCAAGCATGTTTTCTAGACTAGTGCTGAAAGCCGACACTCGCCGCAAACCTTCCATTTTTGTATACAACGTGCAGGAATCGTCGAATAAATCGTGCTTGATTCGCTTTTTTCACGTCTTACGTGAAAAATAGGTGACATGCCTATGCCAGTTATCATTGTGATTGTCGTTCTTGCGGTTGCAGCGGTGTGCGCGGCCGCCTTTTTCGCGGTGCGTGCATATAAGCACCGTAGGTTTGCCGAGCAGCTCGACAAACGCGACGACGATCAGGTGCACTATGCGTTCGTGATCAATCCGTCGAAGCCCCAGGCGGAACAGCGCAAGCAGCATATTCAGGAGTTCTGCGAGGCGAAGCATCTTACGCAGATCGAATATATCGAAACACAGCTTGATAAGGATGGTCGCGCCTGTGCGTTGGAGGCGTTAGAGCATGGCGCCGATGTGGTGGTCGCGGTTGGAGGCGACGGCACGGTGCGCACGGTGGCGAGCGCGCTTTCGGGAACCGGTCACGCGCTGGGCATCATCCCTATTGGCACCGGCAATCTGTTTGCCCGCAATATGGGCATTCCCGTAGATGATATCGATGCTGCGTTGACCGTTGCCACGTCTCACGGCTCGCGTTTGGTGGATGTCGGCCGTTTGACGTTGCTCGATGATGAAACCGCCGATCATGGTCATGCGTTCCTCATTATCGCAGGCATCGGTTTCGATGCGGTGATGATCGACGACACCGATCCTGAGTTGAAGAAGAACATCAGCTGGCTCGCCTATTTCGTGTCGGGCGTGAAGAACCTGTTCGCCCCGAAGTACAAGGGCGACGTGACCATTACCAGCGCGAATGGCAGCACGCATACAACACACGGACTGACGTTCCGCACGTTCATGGCCGGCAATTGCGGACAGATTCCGGTGTTTTCACTCATGCCCGACGCCGTATACGATGATGGCATCCTCGATTATGAGATTATTGACACGTCCGGCGGTTTGATCGGTTGGGCGAATCTGTTTGGTGATGTGCTGCATCAGACCATCACCGGCAAGGCACAGCAGAGTCCGTTCTCCACGAATTCCACGGTTGACCAGATTCAGGGCGTCAGCGCGGAAATCAAGTTGGAGAAGCCTGTTTTGGCGCAGGTTGACGGCGATATGCTTCCCGAAACGCAGCATATTCGTTTCAGTGTGGAGCGTAAGTCGTTGTGCGTGCGTGTGCCGGAAGCGTCCGAAGCCAATACTACCAGTGTAAATCAGTAACTATTAATCGTAATTATCAATAATTATTTATTACGATGATTATGCATTTTATGCAGGTTATGCATTGATATTATCATTCTCATGCGATTCCGCCGCATGAGAAGTCACTCGTGCGACATGCAAGGTAAGATAGGCGATTTCCGCTTGCGAAAGACTTGCATTCAATCGCATTTTGATGATGATCGCGAGTTTGTTTGCGCAATCCGATGCTTTCGGATACGAGGTTTTGATGGATTCCACGATTGGTTCAGGCTCGTCATCAAGTTGTTCATGTTGGTGAATGCGCACGAAAAGATAGCGCAGATGCGTGATGAAACGCGCCACATTGACGCTGTTCTGGTCAAGGTTGATGCCGTAATAGCCTTCGATGACCGTCAGCATTTGTTGGATGACGCCGGTCATGGTGTATGTGGCAGAAAGATCGCCGGTGGAGAAGCCCGCATTGACCAAGTGCAGGGCCAAAGCCACGGCTTCGCAGTCCGGCAGGGCGCCGCCCAGATACGTGTTCATCGCATCGACCAGAGCTTTGCCTTTGGCATATTCACTCGCGTAGAGCGAACGCACTTCGGCTTCCAGCGGATATTCGATGGTCTGCTTGTTTTGCGATCGGCGAATCGCACCGCAAATATGGTCGGATAATGCCAGCACCAATGCAGGCTGCCGGTCGGCCTGTTCCTTCAGACCTGCGCGGTTCATGGCGTCCGTAACGAGACGAATGATTTCGGGTGGGATCCCGGCCACCTGTTGGGCCATATGGTCGGGATCCTTGCCATCTGCGGGAATGAACCGACGGACGATCTTCGCGTCGTCAACATGCTGTCCGGGCTTGGCTTGGAAGCCTATGCCTCGACCGGTGAGAATCACCTCACTATTGCCGTCTTTTGCCAGTACAACATTATTGTTGAATACGCGAAGAACGTCCACGTCGGCCCCTTCCGACTATGCGATTGGTCAGTGCTGAATGTCGATCACCGACTCACCGGCCTTGACATCGACGCCGGTCTTTGGCGCGACGGACGCGAAGGCCACTGTGTTCAGCACCGTCATCAACGTGGTGGTGCTGTATCCAGCTTCCTTAACCTTATCAAAGTCGACGACAACGAGGGTGTCCCCCGCGTTCACATGTTCGTTGGCCTTGACCTTCACATCGAAGCCTTCGCCGTTCATCTTCACCGTGTCGATGCCGACGTGCACGAGCACCTCCACGCCATCATCGGTTTTGATGCCGAATGCGTGACCGGTTTCGGCGACGGTCTGCAGCACGCCGGATACCGGGGCCACAACTTCGCTATCGGCCGGCTGGATGCCGACGCCCTCGCCGAGCGCGCGGGATGCGAACACCGGATCGCCAGTTTCGTCCAAGGAGATCACATGACCGGCGACCGGCGCGTTCACCACGGTGGTGGTGGCAGCAGCCGGGGCTTCGGTCTTGGTGGCGGCAGCAGTGGCAGTCGCGGTGGCAACAGCTGGAGCGGCTCCCTCGGCTTCGACAGACGAGACAGCGGCTTTCTGATCGGCGGCCGCGCGGGCCAGCACTTCAGCCTTCTGTTCCGGAGTACGGTAATCGAAAGTGATGATCAGAAGGAAGGTGGTGAGGAAGGACACGGCGATGGACACTGCATACACCCACATCTGGTTGAAGACCGGAATGGTCAGCAGCGAGGTGAATGCGAAGGTGGTAGTGGTCACGCCGTGCACGGTCTGGCCGGCGGCGGTGACGGACGGGAAAAGCCAACCAAGAATAGCGATGACGACGCCACCGAGACCGCAGCCCACCAGCATGCGCTTGTAGATGAGCTTGTAACGCAGGTGGATGCCGTACAGGGACGGTTCGGAAACGCCACCGAGCAGGCCGGCCGCGAGCGCACCCAGAGCGGTCTGGCGCATGGCCTTGTCCTTGTCACGCACAGCAAGGAAGAGCACGCCAGCGGTAGTGCCGAAGCAGGCGAAGTTCCACACGCCCATCGGGCCTTGGATGAAGTCGTAGCCGAGAGTCTGGATGTTCATGAGCATCAGGGCGTTGAGCGGCCAGTGCAAACCGAGCGGCACGAGGAACGGGTACAGCATCGGAATGATGATGGCGAAGATGAACGGGGCATGGGTGTTCATCCAGGCCAAGCCGACGCCGAGGCCGTTGCCGACCCACACGCCGATAGGGCCGATGATGAAGGCTGTCAGCGCGCCAACGATGATCATGCAGAAGAACGGCACGAAGACCAGCTGGACGCTTTCGGGGATGATCCTCTTCAGTCCGTGGTAGACGAGAGCAAGTACGGCGGCCATGAGCAGCGGCACGAATACGTTGCCGGAATAGTCGCTCAACGCCATCGGCAGACCGAATATGTTGGCCGTGCAAGACTTGGTGCCCAGAGCGGCGTTCTCCATGCACGTGGTGGTCTTGGCATCCATCAGGCCGGTGAACTGCGGGGTCATGAGGATGGCCATGATGGCACCACCCAGCCATGGGTCGACCTTAAGCTTCTTGGCCGCGTTGTAGGCGACCATGATCGGCAGGAAGTAGAACACACCCTTCCAGATGGCCTTCACGAACACCCAGCCTGCGGAAGCCTCGTCATTCGGAATAACGTTCAGCGAAATAAGCAGATTGACCAGCGCGATGATGATGGAAGCGCCGAGCAGCACGCCCAGAATCGGGCGGAAGGAATCGGCGAGATACTCGAAGAAGGAGTCCAGCCAGGCCACCTTGCCGCGAGCCTTGGAACGGGCTTCGGCCTTGACGTCGGCATTGCTCTTTTGACCATCGCCAGACGCGGAGGCACCACCGACACCAGCCATTTCAGGCAGATGCATGATGTTTTCGTACACGGTGGCAACGCCACCGCCGATGACGACCTGGAAACGGTCACCGCTCTGCGGCACCGCACCGAGCACGCCTTGCATGTGCTCGAGACCGTTCTGATCGACCTTGGATGCGTCAACCAATTCAAAACGCAGTCGAGTGGCACAATGCGTCAGGCTGCGAACGTTTTCAGGACCACCGATTGCAGTGATGATCTGCGATGCAAGTGAGCCAGCCATCCTGTTTTCCTTTCTTTCCCTTACAACCGATTCGATCCAAGCAACACTGCTTCGGGCAACAAAAAAGACCTGAGATATGACTATGGTTAAGCCACATCTCAGGTCTTGCGTCATTATGTTGACTAGCAACCCTGCTTCAGTCGAATAGCACAGAACTATACACCATCATCTGACATTGCGCAAATCAACCGAGAACACAATCCGTCACTAGCGAAAATTCTTATATTTATATCCAAACATGCAATAAACAGATAACGTATTCATCGCACATAATGGGACAATTACGCACATTCGCAGCAAAAGCGTGGCAGAATAGTGGCTATGGTTGCAAACAATGCGGGAATGCCCGCCACCCCAGCAGATCTGATCAATGTCGACGAGGTCATCGGCAAGTACTATGACGTCGTCCCCGATCCCAACGTTCCCGAGCAGCGTGTCTCCTTCGGCACCTCCGGACATCGTGGCTCGTCCCTGAAGACCTCGTTTAACGAGGCCCACATCGTGGCCATCACCCAGGCCATCGCCGAATACCGCAAGAAGGCCGGCGTGACCGGCCCGCTGTACATCGGCCGCGACACCCACGCCCTGTCCGAGCCGGCTTGGAAGACCGCCATCGAAGTGCTCGTCGCCAACGGCGTGACCGTGCGCATCGACTCCCGAGACGACTTCACTCCGACCCCGGTTGTGTCTCAGGCCATCCTGACCCATAACCGCGCAGCGGACGGCACGCAGCGTTTCACCGGCGAAGGCCTGGCCGACGGCATCGTCGTGACCCCGTCGCACAACCCGCCGACCGACGGCGGCTTCAAGTACGATCCGGTCACCGGCGGCCCGGCTCCGGCTGACGTCACCAACGCCATCGCCGACCGCGCCAACGAGCTGCTCGGCGATTTCAAGAACATCAAGCGTGTTCCGTTCGAACAGGCCGTCAAGTCCGATCTGGTCGAGCGCTTCGACTTCCGTGAGCACTACGTCGCAGATCTGGAGAACGTCATCGACTTCGACGTGATCCGTTCCTCCGGAGTGCGTCTGGGCATCGACCCGCTTGGCGGCGCTTCCGTCAACTACTGGCCGCTGATGAACGAAAAGTTCAACCTGACCATCGACGTGGTGCGCCCGCAGGTCGACCCGACCTGGAGCTTCATGACCATCGACCACGACGGCAAGATCCGCATGGATCCGAGCTCCCCGTATGCCATGAAGGGTCTGGTCGATTCCCTCAACAACGGCGCTTGGGACAAGTACGACCTGGTCGGCGGCACTGATCCGGATGCCGACCGCCACGGCATCGTATGCCCGAACTGGGGCGTCATGAACCCGAACCACTACATCGCCGTGTGCGTGGAGTATCTGTTCGGCGGCAATCGCCCGGGTTGGCCGGAAGGCGCCGGCATCGGCAAGACGCTGGTCTCCTCCTCCCTGATCGACCGCGTGGCCGCTTCCATCGACGCCAAGCTCGTTGAGGTTCCGGTCGGCTTCAAGTGGTTCGTCGACCCGCTGTTCAAGGGCGAAGTCGCCTTCGGCGGCGAAGAGAGCTCCGGCATGAGCTTCCTGCGCAAGGACGGCCGTGTGTGGACCACCGACAAGGACGGTCTAATCCCGGATCTGCTGGCTGCGGAAATCACCGCCAAGACCGGCAAGAACCCGGCACAGCTGCATCAGGAGCAGGTGGAACGCTTCGGCGAAAGCTGGTACAAGCGCATCGATACCCCGACCACGTTGGAGCAGAAGCAGAAGTTCGCCAAGCTTTCTGGCGACGACGTTGCTGCCACCACGCTGGCCGGCGAAGACATCACCGCCAAACTCACCGAGGCTCCGGGCAACAACGCCAAGATCGGCGGCCTGAAAGTCACCACCAAGAACAACTGGTTCGCGGCACGCCCATCCGGCACCGAAAACATCTACAAGGTGTATGCCGAGTCCTTCGAATCCCCGGAGGCCCTCGACAAGGTGCTCGCCGAAGCCACCGAAGTCGTAGACAAGGCCCTGGCCGAGTGACATTCGGATTAATCGCCATACAATAATCGCGGTCGATATGTGACCGTGACGCAAGCAAAAGGTCCGTTCCATAAAATGGGACGGACCTTTTGTTGTCTATTGGAAAACGCGATGGAGGCCCCGTCTCGACGACGCACGGCGGCACTGGTCTGGACACCGAAACCGTACGAGGGACGGCCGAACGGCACCATGGCACGGCCACATTCGATTATGGTGATGGCGTGTTCCAGGCTTCGGTCATGCTCTGTCTGGACGATTAGCACCCCGCATGGATGCCCTTTCCCTTTGCGAACAGACGTGGAGCGAGTCGCATGGCTTTCGTAGGGTAGAGGCATGACGATTACGGTTTCTACAGACGGTTCCGCTTTGGGTAACCCGAATGGTCCGATGGGTTGGGGTTGGGCCGATCACGAACTCGCGACAGGCGGCAAGCCGGGGCACCACCATGAGGGCGATTGCGACGCCGGCGGAGCAACGAACGGCACCAACCAGATCGGCGAACTGTGCGCGGTGTTAGAGGCGCTGCGCGCGCATCCCGGTTCCGAACCGTTGGTGATCGAAACCGATTCGCAGTATGCGATCAACTGTTCCACCACGTGGGTGCATGGCTGGAAGAAGAACGGCTGGAAGAACTCGCAGAAGAAGCCAGTGAAGAACGCGGATTTGATTCGCGCGATCGATGCCGAGATTTCCAAACGTCCTGGATCGGTAAAATTCGTATGGGTCAAGGGCCATGCCGGCAATGCGGGCAATGAGAAGGTGGATGAGCTTGCGCGCACTTATGCTGGCGATTGCCGTTCGAAGGTTCGCGAAGGATATCTTCCCTTGGAGGGTTGGCAGTCGCTGCTGGCTTCCGAATACTCGCAAGGCATCGATGTTCCCGACGACGCCCAGATGCTGCTCGACGGCAAGATCACTTCGGACGAATACCATATCGGACGCGGGCAGGGCGAATCTGCCGGCGGCTCTCTGGCCGACGCTCTGATAGGTGTGTCCGATCCGGAACCGCGGCCGCGTTCCATAGCGGACATGCTGGTGGAGCCCGAAGGCTATCCCACGCCCGACGAGGCGACGTTGCCGTTGCCTCCCAACGGAATGCCGGCAGAATCCGACGAAATGCTGGAACCGACCACAGTGCTTGCCACGGCGGTATCCGACTCCACGCCATCGGATACCACGACGTCTGACTCTACGCAATCCGATACCACCGCACCACGCAAATCGTATGCGGAAATGCTGATCAAAACGGATTATTTCCCGCGTGAAGACGCGAAAAACGCATCCGGCGGAACGCTGCAGCCAACACAGTCCGAGCAATCGGCGACACAGTCCGATGAAACCGCCGACTCCCTGCAATCACCAGAAACACAGGAATCGCTGGCAGACGCACCGCAATCGGCGATGCAACCGCAACAATCCCAGCAACCACGCCGGAAAAGCCCCTCGGGACTGTCGGTGTCGGGTACCATTCGTTTCACGCCCCCGCCAAATTCCAGTCCTACGTTCGACGGCAGGCTCCGCCGTATTCGCGGCTACATCGCGGTGGAAGGGTATGTGCAGGGCGATGGCACACTGGTATTGGAGGACGCGCCGTTCGCAGTCAAACACAATTAATGGAATCGTGCATCGGAGCCCATATTCCCCTCATCCAAAAAGCACGTGAAACATCTCGTGAAAACATTTATCGGCAATTAATTGCACATCATCGGTCAAGACATGTCGACAAACGCACAAAAATCAACACATCCGATAATATGGAGACGGTCTTAACCCCATATCGAAGGAGGATCATGGACAAGGCACAGCAGGACGCATTGAAGAAAGCAGCCGGCATCGAAGCTGCCAAGCTGATTCAGAACGGCATGATCGCAGGTCTGGGCACCGGCTCGACCGTGCGTTTCCTAGTCGACGAGCTCGGCCGCCGCGTACAGGAGGAAGGCCTGGAGTTCACCGGCGTGACCACTTCTCGCCGCACCCAGGAGCAGGCCGAAGGCTACGGCATCAAAATCGTCGACATCGATGATGTTGATCACATCGACGTGACCATTGACGGCGCCGACGAAGTCGACAAGAACTTCAACGGCATCAAGGGCGGCGGCGCTGCCCTGCTGTGGGAGAAGATCGTGGCCACCAACTCCAACAAGATCGTGTGGATCGTGGACGAGTCCAAGGTCGTGGACACCATCGGCAAGTTCCCGCTGCCGGTCGAGGTGATTCCGTTCGGCGCAGGCCAGGTCGTCAAGAGGTTCGAAGCCCGCGGATACAAGCCGGTGCTACGCCTCGACGCCGAAGGTAAGCCGGTGCGTACCGACGAAAACAACTATGTGGTCGACCTGCACCTCGAGCGCATCGAACACCCGGAAGCTCTGGCTGACGACCTCATCAACACCGTCGGCGTGGTGGAGCACGGCCTGTTCCTGCACATGGTGGATCAGGTCATCGTGGGCGACCCGAACGGCCCACGCGTGCTCACCAACTCCAACAAGTGAGATTAGAGCAGTAGCGGAAGTTCCGCGAATCCTTATGAGGCTGTGCGTTCACATCGAGCGCACAGCCTCATTTGCATCTATTGACGTTGATGTTGCATTTTGCTTATGATTTCGTTTTCATGATTTTCGTTTATTTCCTTGAGATATGCAAAAATCCCGCATATCAAAAAGATATACGGGATTTTGTTTAAGCGACGCTTCAACCGCGCCTGAAGACTACTTGCGCTGGTGGCGAGTCTTACGAAGCAGTTTGCGGTGCTTCTTCTTGCTCATGCGCTTGCGGCGCTTCTTGATGACCGAGCCCATCTCAGCCTCCGTTCCTTAAACTCAAAGGGTAAAAGTTTGCAACTTGCCCAATACTACACTGCTTCGGGGACGAACGCGCACAACCGCATTCATATGGTGGAAGCACACACCTTTTTATTGGAAACCACAACCCTCATAAGCCACGACTGAATCATGCGTGCATCATGCGAGTCTAGTATCCGACCACCAAATGTCACAGCGGGAACTGCTGGTAGAAGCGCTGCACCGAATCCTTGGCACCAGTAGCCTGGAACACCACGGTATCGTTACGCCAAACGGCGATGGCCTTGGTCTCATCGTTCGGATCGGTTTTAGCGCTGTAGGCGCCGGTAGCCTCGCCGGAAACCTTCACATTGCCACTGCCCAGCTCCTTGCCGGTCATGGCGCCAGTCAGATTGTCGTACAGGCTTTGCGCATCCTCGTCCTGGGACCACTGAGCCACTTCAAGAGTGACTTCCTGACCGTCCTTACCGGTTGAATACGTCAACGTGTACTCCTCAACCGGAGACGCACCACTCCAGGAAGTGCTGGCATCGGCCTTGGTACGTGCGAAATTCAGCACGGAATCAGGCATGGCCTTCAGCAGTTCGCTGGCATCATCCGGCAAAGCCACCGCGTCTATGGACGGCGTGGTCGGCTCGGAGGCATCCTGCGACGCGCCCTGAGAAGTGGTGCCTTGGGAGTTCGCCTCGTCACCCTTGTTCAACGCCCAGCCGGGCCAAATAAAAGCGGATACCAAAGCGAGTACAACTACCAAGGCGGCGGCAACGACAGCCACAATCAGCTTGCCGTGAGAAGAGGAAGTTTGCGTATTAGACATGGCTGTTATTCTTTCACATCCGCAAGACGCTCAAATCCGGACGACACAATCGCGCAGTACCCTCACATCAGTACCCCCTTAACATCGCGGCGAACACTTGTCTCAAAATATCCGTATTGTCGGCGGTATGGCAAAGACGTCCTCACAATTTGTATGTTCCGAATGCGGCTGGAACGGCCCGAAATGGCTGGGCCGCTGCCCCGAATGCGGCCAGTGGGGCACCATCGAGGAATTTCACGAGGCCCGTCCCGCCGCTTCGAAACGCACCGCGGCCCCCGGGCGCACATCGCGCACGCAATCGCATACGGTGCCCGCTTCCGCCGCAAAGCCCATCACGGAAATCGGCACGGAAAACATTTCCAGAATCAGCACGGGTTTCACGGAATTCAACCGCATACTCGGCGGCGGCATCGTACCCGGCTCCGTAACGCTCATCGCAGGCGAGCCGGGCATCGGCAAATCGACACTGCTGCTGGAAACCGCCGGCAACGTGGCCCGTCTTTGCGCGGCGCAACCGGAACGCAACACGGTACTGTATATTTCCGGCGAGGAATCGCAGGCGCAGGTGCGTATGCGGGCATCACGCATAGGCGCGGTCGAGCCGAATCTGCTACTGTCCGCCACCACCGACCTGTCGACCGTGCTCGGGCTGATCGAGCAAAGCAAGCCTGCGCTGGCCATCGTCGATTCCGCGCAGACCATCGTCTCGCAGGAAGTCGACGGAATTTCCGGAGGGTCGACGCAGGTGCGCGAAGTGGCGAGTGCCCTGATCGACACTGCAAAAACGCTTGATATTCCAGTATTACTGGTCGGTCATGTCACCAAAGACGGCTCGATTGCCGGTCCGCGCACGTTGGAGCATCTCGTTGATGTGGTCTGCCAGTTCGAAGGGGACGCTGAAACCGCGCTTCGCATGCTGCGCGCGGTGAAGAATCGTTTCGGTCCCACCGATGAGGTCGGCTGTTTCGATATGAGCGGCGAAGGCATCGAAGAGGTGACGGACCCGTCTGGGCTTTTTCTTTCATCATCCAATTCCACCAGTTCCGCTCCGGTGGAGGGCACGTGCGTGACGTTCACCTTGGACGGCCACCGCAGCCTGCCCATCGAAGTGCAGTCGTTGGTCACCAAATCGGTATTGCCGACGCCTCGCCGTGCGGCGAATGGCGTGGACGCGAACCGCATCGCCATGCTGGTGGCGGTGCTATACAGGCATGGCAACGTCAATCTTCTGGCAAACGATCTCTATATTTCCACGATTGCTGGAGGTCAGGCACGTGAGCCGGGCTGCGATCTGGCGATTGTGGGCGCGTTGGCGAGCGCCGCTAAGTCGAAGGCGATCGGCCGCACCACGTGTGCGATCGGCGAGATTTCGTTGACCGGGCAGGTGCGCCCGGTGCCGCGACTGGAATACCGGTTGCGCGAGGCTGCCCGTCTTGGCTTCACCACCGCTGTAGTGCCGACATTACGTAGAGAAATCGCAATTCCCGGATTGTCGATCGTTCAGGTCGACACATTGCAGGATGCGCTTGGCGCCATGTTGCGATAATGCACACCCTACATACCGTTTTCGCATGTATGCACGCGAAGCATATACATTATGTTATTTTTTAACCTATACTAGTGGGGCTCTTACGTAGATTCTTACGTAAGACCCCCACTTTTTTTTGAATGCTGATACGTTTTTATCGAAAATATCAGCATTCATTAATCACTGTCATTATCGTAATTATTATTGCGATTAGAATCAGGCAGTAATTCGCTTGGTTTCCTCGACATTGCGCTTCAGCTCGTCGATCAGATCCTGTGCGGAATCGAACTTGATTTGCGGACGCAGGAATCCTGTAAATTCCACGCGCACCTGATGATCGTACAAATCAAGCCAATCGTCGGTGATGGCGTAAGCTTCGACCACGCGATCGTTCATTCCGGTCGCCTCGTTGAAGGTCGGCTTGGTGCCGATGGAAATCGCAGCGGGCCAACGATACGGCGAATGATCGGCAAGGCGGGCGTCAACGGAAGACGAGTCAAACTGTTGCGAAATACCATCGGACGCTGCTTCCGCATGATCGCTCTCTGCAGTTTTCGATCCCAAGTCAACGAGCCAACCCGCATACACGCCGTCAACCGGCAGATAACCGGCCACATTGTCACTCAAATTCGCAGTCGGGAATCCAATGGTGCGTCCACGTTCCTCGCCGTGCACCACAATGCCTTCCACGGCGTGCGGATGCCCCAGAATCGCGTCGGCGTCTTTGATGCGTCCCTGGCCTAGCAGGTAGCGCACGTTCGTGGAACTCCACACACGCACGGGCTTGGCTTGGTTCTTCTTGCTCCATGCGCGGCGTTCCGCCTTGGAAGCGCCTTCCAGAGGGTCTGTTGGCTCGCCGTGGCCGGTCGGCATAACCGGTTGGGCATTGGCTGGCACTCGGGTCTCTCCGGGACCTCGATCATCAACCACTTCAAGCTGGAACACGCCAGTAGCGAGCGCCAGATTCTCGATGGCTTTCACGTCTCCGGCGCGATTTGCCCCCATGGCCGCGTCGGAGCCGAGCGCCAAAGTGCGCATACCCAGCTTGCCGACCATCTGCCCGAGGAAGAATCGGTATGATTTCGCCGCGAATGCCAGTGTGTAGTGCACGATGAGCGTGTAATCCACTCCCAGTTTGTCGATGGCGCGAAGACGTTCCTGCATGCTGGTGAGCGCTTGCGTATCAACCATGTCGGCCGGCGACTCCTGACCGCCGTTCTTCGCCGCGTAACCGTGTACCAATGCAGGGCGCGGATCGAATAGCACCACCACGGAGAAGGACTGCTCCTTCTTGGCGAGTTCCACCACGCGGCGAATCACCGCCTGATGGCCCTGATGCA
>OLNT01001496.1_pt1 | contig 12790 bp, 5 predicted proteins | sample 1672641 | NCBI WGS metagenome assembly OLNT01 (sample SAMEA3136708, study PRJEB25190) | human gut metagenome
GCACTTATTATAGGAACACTGATCACAAATGTGGCGATAAAGAATGTGGTTGCCAGAATAAGGCCGTATGAAGTGATACAGGAATTAGAAATTATGATTGAGAAACAGAAGGATTTTTCTTTCCCTTCCGGTCATACATGTGCATCCTTTGCATCAGCATTTGCAATCTACAAGTGCAAGGAAGTGTTTCCGAAGAAATGGAGAACTGCGGCAATGGTATTGGCTACTTTGATCGCATTATCGAGATTATATGTAGGGGTACATTATCCGACCGACGTTCTCGGCGGATTGATCGTCGGACTATTCTCGGGCTGGGCAGGATGGAAGATTGAAGAGCTGATCATGAAAAAGAGAGCAGAGAAAAAGAAATCTGCTGATAATAAGTGAAGGACAGGAATTTAAGAACCTGTCGTCAGATAGAAAAAGGATTTGATTCATCTGGGTTTTGCCAGATACGATCAAATCCTTTTTTGAGTCCACTTTAGAGTGTGACTTTTAAAATTTTGCTATTTATTTTTCTCTTTCTGATTCTCCAGTGCAGCTTCAACGAATCCCTTGAACAGTGGATGCGGTCTGTTTGGTCTGGATTTCAGCTCCGGATGCGCCTGAGTTGCGATAAACCATGGATGAGAAGGAATCTCAACCATCTCTACAATACGGCTGTCCGGTGAAAGTCCGCAAAGGGACATTCCGTTTTCTTCAAGAACTTCACGGTAGTCATTGTTTACTTCATAACGATGACGATGACGTTCTTCAATCTCTTTCTTTCCATACAGTTTATAAGCAAGGGAGTTGTCTTTAAGTACACATGGATAAGAACCAAGTCTTAAAGTACCGCCAATATCTTCAATACCAATCTGATCGGACATGATGTGGATGACCGGATGAGTTGTATCTGGATTGAGTTCCATGCTGTGTGCATCTTTGTAACCGATGACATTTCTTGCAAATTCAACGATAGACAGCTGCATACCAAGGCAGAGACCAAGGAATGGAACGTTGTGTGTACGGGCGTATTTGATCGCTGTGATCTTACCTTCTACACCACGATGGCCAAATCCACCAGGAACAAGAATACCGCTTACGTCAGAGAAGAGTTCTTCAGCATTTTCTTCTGTTACAGTTTCGGAATCGATCCATTTGATATTTACTGTTGTGTGTGTGTAAATTCCGCCGTGCTTTAACGCTTCTACAACACTGATGTATGCGTCATGAAGCTGGATATATTTTCCAACCAGTGCTACAGTCACTTCCTGTGTTGGATGACGAAGGTTTTCAACCATCTCAGTCCAGTCTGTAAGATCCGGTTCCGGGCAGTCAAGATGCAGAGACTCGCATACAACCTGTGCCAGATGTTCTTTCTCCATGGCAAGTGGTGCCTCGTAGAGATATTCTACGTCCAGGTTCTGAAGTACATGGTCAGCCGGGAGATTACAGAACAGAGAAATCTTGTTTCTCATTGCATCATCCAGTGGATATTCGGAACGGCAGACAATGATATCTGGCTGGATTCCCATTCCCTGAAGTTCTTTTACACTTGCCTGTGTCGGTTTTGTCTTCATTTCCTGAGATGCTCTTAAATAAGGAATCAGCGTAACATGGATCAGGATAACATTTTCTGCTCCGCGCTCATGCTGAAACTGACGGATGGATTCAAGGAAAGGCTGGCTTTCAATATCACCTACTGTACCGCCGACCTCGATGATAGCAATCTCAGTATCTGTTGCAGCCGGATTACGGTAGAAACGGCTCTTGATCTCATTTGTAATATGAGGGATTACCTGAACAGTTCCTCCGCCGAAATCTCCGCGGCGTTCTTTCTGAAGAACGGACCAATAGATCTTTCCTGTTGTAACATTGGAATTCTTTGTCAGGCTTTCATCGATAAATCTTTCGTAATGACCAAGGTCAAGGTCAGTTTCTGCACCGTCATCTGTAACGAAAACCTCTCCGTGCTGTACCGGGTTCATCGTACCTGGGTCAATATTGATGTAAGGATCGAATTTCTGCATAGTTACAGTGTAACCACGCGCTTTCAAAAGTCGTCCCAAAGATGCAGCTGTAATTCCTTTTCCAAGACCGGATACAACTCCGCCTGTAACAAATACATATTTTACTGCCATAGTGTCTTTCCTCCTCCGTGAATAGTTGTTATCAAAAAAAATACTTTCCAAGTATACACCTATTCAGAAAAAAATTACAATACTTTTTTGAGAAAAACATAGAAAAAAGATGGGATGAAGTGATTTTGACGAAGTAATGTAAAGAAGTGAAGGCAAAAAAGCTTTGTAAAATGGGAGAAATGCAGAAAAAAACCTCTCAGACAGCAGGTGGTTATACCTGAAACTGCAGAGAGGTTTTTGTGATATCTTTCTGTATTGGTAAGGATTTGTCTTTAGCTTAAAATCTGACGTTCGTTCACAGCTTCACTTGTGAGCTGTACACCAAGTTTTTTAAATGTCTTGATATCAACACTTGAAAGCATTACGGAAGTATGAGCCTGGCATCCTTTCAGTTTTGGAAGCTGGGAGAGTGCAAGCTCAGCGATCGGATTGACAGCAGCACTTGCGGAAAGTGCAATCAGGATCTCGTCTGTGTGAAGACGAGGATTCTTGCTGTTCAGGTAATCCACTTTCAATTTCTGGATCGGTTCAATTGCTTCCGGAGAGATGATATGGACATTGTGGTCGATGCCGGCAAGTTCCTTCAGTACGTTTACAAGAAGGGCAGCGCTCGCACCGAGCAGGTTGGAAGTTTTTCCGGTGATGATGCGTCCATCTTCAAGCTCCAGTGCGGCAGCAGGTCCGCCTGTCTGCTGAGCACGCTCCAGTGCCTTGACAGCAACTTTTCGGTCAGAAACAGTGATTCCTTCCATATTCATAAGAAGCTCGATCTTCTCAGCTTCTTTCTCAGAAGCATCACCTTTCAGAAGCGCATTGAGTGCTGCATAGTAGCGTCGGATGATCTCCTGGCGGGAAGCTTCACGGCAGGCTTCATCATCACAGATACAATTTCCGGCCATATTTACCCCCATGTCTGTAGGTGATTTGTATGGGCTGGAACCGTAGATCTTCTCGAAGATTGTATTTAAAACAGGGAAGATCTCTACGTCACGGTTGTAGTTTACAGTTGTTACACCATAAGCTTCAAGATGATATGGGTCGATCATATTTACATCGTTAAGGTCAGCTGTAGCAGCCTCATAAGCGAGGTTTACCGGGTGCTTCAGCGGCAGATTCCAGATAGGGAATGTCTCGAACTTCGCATATCCGGCTTCGATTCCGCGCTGGTGCTCCTGATATAACTGAGACAGGCAGACAGCCATCTTTCCACTTCCAGGTCCCGGAGCTGTTACAATAACAAGCGGATGTGAAGTCTCGATATAATCGTTCTTTCCGTAACCATTCTCACTGACGATCAGTGGAATGTTGGACGGATATCCCGGAATGTTGTAATGAATGTATACAGAGATTCCAAGGTTCTCAAGACGGTTTTTGAACAGAAGTGCACTTTCCTGTCCGGAGAACTGTGTGATTACTACACTTCCAACGAAAAGTCCCTGCTCACGGTAAGTACCGATCAGGCGGATTACGTCTGAATCATAAGTGATACCAAGATCCCCACGAATCTTATTCTTTTCAATGTCTTTTGCACTGATTGCAAAGACGATCTCAGCCTGGTCGCTGAGCTCCTTTAAGAGACGCAGCTTGCTGTCAGGTTCAAATCCCGGAAGTACACGGGAAGCATGATAGTCATCAAAAAGCTTTCCACCGAATTCAAGATAGAGTTTGCCACCGAATTTTCCGATACGCTCGCGGATATGTTCGGACTGCATTTTCAGATATTTGTCATTATCAAATCCAATTTTCATCGTTTTATCTTCCTTACTATAAATTTTGCCGAACTGTTATTACTATTATTAACAGATAAATCTGTTATAAACAGGCATTACTTTTCTAGTATACTATGAAACGGCACGTTTTTACAATATTTTCATAATCTTTTTATTGATTTATGGAAAACCACTATTTATAATGGTAGGAAGTAGTTGTTTTTTTACAAATAAGGTAAAAGATTTGCTGGAAAATAACCACTATTTAAGTTTTGGAGGAAAAAAATGGAGAATAACAATAAAAACAAAGGCCCGAACAAGAACCGACAGGGTTGGGGAATTATTTTGTTCACTACCTTGTTGGTTACTTTTGTTGTTATGGGCCTATATTCTATGATGCAGGGCGGAAGCGCTTCTGAAATCAGCTATGATAAATTTCTGAAATTAGTTGATAATGGAAAAGTAGAGTCTGTCACATTTACCAATTCAAGGATCAATATCGTTTTGACAGATGACGCCAGAAAGGAAAAGGCAGAGGGAAAACTTACAGAAGTAAAGGATAATGAGAAAGCTTCTGCAGACCAGAGTGATAGTTCAGATTCTAAGGAAAGCGAAGATCAGGAAAATGTTATGGACAGTCTGCTTGGTCAGATCAGTCAGATGCAGGGTAGCTCCAAGAGCAAGGAACCGGATTATTACACAGGAAATGTATCAGATGACACACTTGTAAAGCGTTTAGATAAGGCAGGGGTAGAGTTTAAATCCCAGATTCCGGATACGGCAAGTTCACTGATCATGGATATCTTCATCACAGTGATCCTTCCGATCGTACTTCTTGTATTCATGTTTAATTTCCTTATGAAGAAGAGGTCTAAGGGCGGCGGCATGATGGGAATCGGCAAGAGCAATGCCAAGATGTATATGGAGAAGCAGACAGGTGTGACATTCTTAGATGTTGCAGGTGAAGATGAAGCGAAGGAGTCCTTGCAGGAAGTTGTTGATTTCCTGCATAATCCTGGAAAATATACAGGCATCGGAGCGAAGCTTCCGAAGGGAGCACTTCTTGTAGGACCTCCGGGAACAGGTAAGACACTTCTTGCAAAAGCAGTTGCAGGAGAGGCGAAGGTTCCGTTCTTCTCCTTGTCAGGATCTGCATTCGTAGAGATGTATGTCGGTGTAGGTGCTTCCCGTGTGCGTGACCTGTTCAAACAGGCACAGCAGATGGCTCCATGTATCGTATTTATCGATGAGATCGATGCAATCGGTAAGAGCCGTGACAGCGCACTTGGCGGTGGCGGTAATGACGAGCGTGAGCAGACATTAAACCAGCTTCTTGCAGAGATGGATGGATTCGATACGAATAAGGGACTACTTGTTCTTGCAGCAACAAACCGTCCGGAGGTACTTGATCCGGCGCTGTTGAGACCGGGACGTTTCGATCGCCGTATCATAGTAGATAAGCCGGATCTGAAAGGTCGTGTCGAGATTCTTAAGGTTCATGCGAAGGATGTTAAGATGGATGAGACAGTCAATCTGGAAGAGATTGCGCTTGCAACTTCAGGAGCAGTTGGATCAGATCTTGCCAATATGATCAATGAGGCTGCAATCACTGCAGTTAAGCATGGCAGACAGGTTGTCAGCCAGAAAGACCTCTTTGAGGCAGTGGAAGTTGTACTTGTAGGTAAAGAGAAGAAAGACCGTATCATGAGTGCAGAAGAGCGAAGAATCGTATCTTATCACGAGGTTGGACATGCGCTTGTCACAGCACTTCAGAAGAATACAGAACCGGTACAGAAGATCACAATCGTTCCTAGAACAATGGGAGCACTCGGTTATGTAATGCAGACACCGGAGGAAGAGAAGTTCTTAAATACGAAGAAAGAACTTGAAGCAATGATCGTTGTTGCACTCGGTGGACGTGCAGCAGAAGAGATTGTATTTGACACTGTTACGACAGGTGCATCGAACGATATCGAGCAGGCAACGAAGATCGCCAGAGCAATGATCACACAGTATGGTATGTCAGAGCGCTTTGGTCTGATGGGACTTGAATCTGTTCAGAGCCGTTACTTAGACGGTCGTGCAGTTCGTAACTGTGGAGAAGCGACAGCAGCGGAGATCGATGAAGAGATCATGAAGATGCTCAAAGCTTCCTATGAAGAAGCAAAACGCCTCTTGAGTGCGAACAGAGATGCTCTTGATAAGATTGCAGCCTTCCTGATCGAGAAAGAGACGATCACAGGGAAGGAATTCATGAAGATCTTCCGTGAAGTGAAGGGAATCCCTGAACCGGAAGAAGCAGATGGAGAAAAGAAAGAAGAGCAGGAGTCCGGAAGAATCCTGATGAAGCCGACAGAGACACAAGCAGCAGAGCCAGAAACAGTGAAAGAACCGGAAACAGAAAAAGAGCCGGAAACACAGGCAACAGAAATAAAGTCACAAGAAACGGTGGAAGAAGAAAAGTCAGAGTAAGAGCTGATTATCAGTATTAAGAGTTTCGCAGATGAATAGGAAAAGTCATTTGCGAAACTCTTTTTCTTTGATGAAAACATGTTATAATGAAATGAGGCAAAATGTGCCAGGGTATATCAGATGTGAGATGACTCCCATCTGATATAGCCTCCGGCAGGATTGCAGAGATGCGCAGAAGAAGTATGTCATGCATTGCATGACGCGCATCTCGCAGCAAGAATGCAGAGGCATTCTTGAATGTAAGGCACAGAAGCTGTAAAACATCAATCAAGACAGTAGCAAAAAAAACAGGAGACATTGGGATGACAAAAGCAGTATTTTTTGATATAGATGACACCATTTATGATTATATTGGAGCGCATAATAATACGATGCCGGTGATGAAAGAATGGGCATATGAGAACTTAGGCATAGCAAAAGAAGACTTGGAGAAATATGTTGCCGAGGCAAGAGTGAAGGCAGATGACAGAGCCGGAAGAGATTATGCGGTGAACCATAATCGCCTGGTGAGATTTCAGTGTATGCTGGAGACACTTGGAAAGCCAGTTTTCCCATATGCGTATGAGATGTATAATCTGTACTGGGATACATTGATCGATCAGATTATTCCATCTCCTGGAATTGAAGAGTTGATGAAAGAATTGAAACAGCGAGGCATTTATATCGGTATAGGATCCAATATGACTTCAGACGTCCAATATCGGAAGATATTAAAGCTTGGATTAGGTAAGTATATTGATGGAATTGTGACAAGTGAAGAGGCTGGCGAGGAAAAACCGCATCGAAAACTTTTTGATCTCTGTGTTGAAAAAGCAGGAGTGATGGTGGAAGAAAGTATCTTTATCGGAGACAGCATCGCACATGATGTGACAGGAGCACAGAATATAGGAATGCCGGTGATCTTGTATCGGCCGAAGGAAAATGTGAATGAGATCGAGTGGCTTCAGACAGAGAAGGGAAAATGTCCGGTCATTGCACATTTTTCTCAGTTTTTTGAAGCAGAGAAGATGTTATAAGAAAAGAAAAAGATGTAAAAGAAACTTTAATAGGAATAAAAAGGAGACATAAGAAAAAACATGAAACTGGTCGAAAAAGTTCCAAAGGATCTATATAAAATATTTGGAAGTAAATATATGGAATTCTATATGCAGTTTCTGGTAGCGCTTTATGAGGAGAGCAGTCAGTCTTATTCTCTTCTCGGGCTTACGGAACGAGAGTGTCAGATGATCATGAATGAACGACTGGCGAAGATGGCACTGGACTGGAGTGAGGCAAGAGTCGATGAGGAAGGAGAACTGATCACCAGAGCCAACATGGCATCAGTCAGTCTGAAGCATTTTGAAGACTGGGGATGGCTTAGAAGGGATTATGATGAAACGTTGAACAGTTATGTCGTTTCATTTCCGGAATACAGTCAGCTGTTTGTAGAATTATTTCAGAAATTATACAGTGAAAATGACGGTAAGGAACGAGAGAGTGTGCTTACGGTATACAGTCATCTCTATACCTACAGTTTAGACAAAGAGAAGAATAATGAGATTTTAAAAAGTGCGCTTCATACATCAAGAGCACTTCTGCAGATGCTCGCGAACATGCAGGAGGGAATGCGAGGTTATTTCGATGAACTGTCAAAGCAGAGAAGTTTCCGAGGAATCCAGGAAGTACTTGTGAAAGAGATCAATAACAGTGATAGCAAAAAATATGCGATATTGACTACAACAGACAGCTTTTATCGATACAAAGAAGCTGTAAAAGAGTTGATCGAAGAAAATCTGGAAAAGACAGAAGCAAGAAAATACTCATTTGAAACAGAACTCTTAAGTGAAGAAGAAAATACGAGAAAATCTTACCGTCTGCGAAGAATGATCGAGATCTGTGAAGAGGCGACAGATATGCTCTATAAGATTTCGAGAGAGTTTGATGCGATTGAGCGCAGATATAATAAGCTGATTGAACAAAAGACAGTATTTGCAAGCCGTGCCGCAGCAAGAATCCGGTACATTATGATGGAAGGTGTAATGGAAGAAGATCAGACAGTCGCACTGATTAATCTGATCAATGAAAGTGGTAAGTCGGAAGAGATTCTGGATAAGTTGTCTTCAAAACTTAGGTTTTCGGAGCCATATAAGATTATGACAGAGAAGAGTCTGTATCAAAGACGTGAAAATCAGAAGGAAAAGTTCACTCCACAGGCGGTAACACCTGAGAAATCACAGGAAGAGAATATGACAGAATTTGTCCTGGAACCACTGTATACGCAGAAAGAGATCAGAGATTTCCGAAAGAAAAATGAACAGAATGGAAAATTCACAGTGACAAAAGATACTGTAAAATCAATAGAAGATTTGGAGAAGTTATTTATGGTATGGCAGCATGCAACAGAATCTGCGGACAGTAAGGCACAGATTGAAGTGGCGCAGGAGATGGAGAATGAGGCTGGTTTCCGATTTTCAAAACTTACGATAGAGGGAGTAGAATCAGATGGTTAATTATATGGAAGAATTGTCAGTGACAGAAGCTGATAACCTGAAGAAAACAATTGCTGCATTATTCAGACAGACATGTATTTTACAGATGAAGTATGATTCTGTAACACTTGTCCCAAGAGACAATCTGCATTATGAGATCTGTACAAGACACAGAAAGTTTATTGAAGACTATCTGTCTGTTTTAAACTGTGAATTAGTGCATGACCCACAGGAACACATTTACCGTTTACATGGAGATGGAATCGCGATAGAAAAGATAAATGCCACCGTTACAAAAGTAATCTTACTTGTTAAATTAATTTACAGAGATAAGATTTTAGGAGAAGGTTTGAAAGCTACAGTGACGAATCTGGCGGAGATTCGTGAATATGGAAAGAATACGAATCTGATTAATTATAAGCTTACGATGGGTGAGTGGAAAGAAGCTTTATATGTGATGAGTAAGCATCAGATCATTGAAGTGCCGGGAGCAATCCAGAATGTTGAGGATGAGACTCCGATTTATATCTACAGCACGATCAATCTATATTGTGGAAGTATGGATATTACTGCGTTGATCAAAGAATATCAGGAAGATCAGTACGCAGAGGAAGAGATTACAGAAGAAGTTCCTGAACAGGAAATCCAGGAAGAAGCAGAGGGAGGTGTGGAAGATGAAAGAGAAACAGTCGAAGAAAATATTTACTAGAATGTTAATGAATAACTGGGGCGGTATCAGTCACAAAGTGATGGAGTTCCATGAGTATGTGAATCTTTTCAGTGGGAAAAGTGGATCTGGTAAGTCTACTGTTATGGATGCGATCCAGGTTGTTTTATATGGAAGTATATCTTCCACATTCTTGAATAAAGCGGCAGATGACGCGAAGAACAGGCGTAGTGTTCTAAGTTATCTTAGAGGAGCGCAGAAAGACGGTTCCTTTAACCGAGAAGACCAGGACTTCTGTTCTCAGATCGTCTTGGAGATTAAGGATACAGGAAAGAATACACATACTTGTATTGGTGTTTCATTTGAGGTTGGAAAGGCAGATACAGACATCAGGAAATATTGTTTCTTCAGTCATTCCGGAAAGATTCCGGAGGATGAATATTTGACAGAAGAAGGTGTCCCGTATACAATCGCGAAACTTAAAAAATTGGTAGAAGCAAGGATAGAATCGGCTGACAACAGAGGTCGCGGAGATGTGAACCGTGTATATCCATCGAAAGAAGCGTATTTGAAAACTGTTTATGATGCAATTTTTGGTTATGTAGAGCCGGGCCGTATGATGACAATGGAGAAAAGCGCGATTGCACTTCGTATGACGAACGGAACGGGACAGTTTATCAAAGATTATATGTTCCCAAAGAGCAAGGAAGACACAGTTGCAACAATCAGTGATCAGCTTGGCGCTTACCGTGAGATCAAGGAACGCGTAGAAGATCTGGAGCAGAGAATTAAAATGCTTGACGAGATCAGTCAGCATAATCTAGCCTTGCAGAAAGCAAGATCTGATAAGATCTATGTGGAACAGATTTTAAAATATATTGAAATAGAAAATTGTAAAGCACATTTGCAATCGAAAGAGGATGATCTGCAGGATATTCTCAAGAAGATCGAGGAAAAAGAAGAAAAGAGAAAATCCTGTTTGGCAGAGAAAGATGCTTATACGAAAGAACAGGTAGAAGTCGAGGCAGAACTCAAAGCCAGCGATTATGGACAGAAAGAGAAGGAGCTAAAGGAGATTGAAAATACGATCCAGCTCCTGGCAACGAATTCAGAACAATGGAGAGATATCGTAAAAGGTCTTTCAGCCTGGGAGGAAGACGATGAAGTCAGTGCTTATGTGAGCAATCAGGCGCTGCATAGAATTGATGATATCCGAGATGGTGTTGTGAGTGAAGATTCGATTGAAAAGCTAAAGCAATATTTAAGTGATGCGCTTGATAATATTAATACAGAATTAGGTGATGTCCGCGAAAGAATTCGTGAAAATCAGAAAGAACTTCAAGAGAAGCGGGAGATGGTAGAAGACCTCAAAAATGACAGAAAACCATATCGTGCGGAATTGAAGCGTGCAAGACAGGAATTGCAGAATATACTTAGTACTCAGTATGGAAGAACGATTCATGTAAATATCTTTGCGGACTTGTTTGATATTACGGATGAAGAGTGGAAAAATGCAATCGAAGGACGTATGGGACGTGTGAAACACAGTCTGGTGACAGCACCTGAATATACGTTAGATGCTGCGAAAGCATTTCGCAAAATGAAGCAGATGAAGGGGATCGAGGATGTCGAACTCATGGATACTGCGGCAATCGTGAGAGACAAGCCGAAGGCAGATGAGAATACACTGTACGAGTGTGTGCGCGCAGAGGAAGTTTATGTAGATACTTGTCTGAAGCGATACTTAGGCCGCATTAAGAAATGTGAGACGGTGGAAGAACTTCATGAGACGAGAGATGGTGTCACAAAGGACTGTTATTCCTACAGCAATTACATTTTCAGACATTTAAGAAAGAATGATTATGAGAAATATGCCTGCATCGGAACGAAAGTCTCAAAGGCGAAACTTCTTGAGTTGGAAGAAGAAGCAGCGAAGCTGAAACAGGAAGTGGAAGAGGACTGCCGTGTTGAGATGGCACTGCGTGCAGCACAGAAATTCGAGTGTCTGAACCAGAGTACAGAACAGATCTTACATCTTTCAAAAGCAGCGGAACAGCTTCAGGATTATTACGAGAAACAGGAAAAATTACGTCTGGAAGTAGAAGAATTGAAACGAGGCGACCGGACAGTCGAACTGAAGAAGAAAAAGCAGGAATTACTGGAGTTGCTTAAGAAAAATGCAGAGATTCTTGATAGCATTCAAAGTGAAGTAGTACAGTATGCGAAGACACAGGGACAAATCGAGAGTAATATCAAATCATTTTCAGAAAAGATAAACTTCCTGACAGAGGGATTTGTTGTCAACGAACAGCTTCAGAATGAAGTAACAGATGCGTTAAAAGTACAGAGCGAAGCAGCTTATAAGAGAGACAAGACAAAAGAAAAGGATGCTTTGGAAACGTTGGAAGAGACGGAGAAAGAAGAACTGCAAAGAAGTAGAAATAAGTTCAATAATGCTTATCCGGCCTATGGTTTTACAGGAATAGAACATGAAAATGATGTGTATGACAAAGTGCTAAATCAGTGTAGGAAAGATTTTGAACCGAAGTACAAGGAAGAATTCGATAAGCAGTATAATCTGGTTTACTATACATTGCGTGAAAATGTGATTGCTTCCATTCATGGTGAAATCAAGGCAGCTTACAGACATAAAAAAGAGATCAACCGTCTGCTTGCGAAAATCAAGTTCTCAGATAGTATTTACCAGATTGATATCATACCGGCTCAGAATGAAAATGGACAGTTCTATGAGATGCTTACAGCACCTGAACTAGACAGTAAAGTGTTCGATGACTACGGATTTGAAGGTCAGTTAAGTCTTGGTGAGGATGAGTTCTATCAGAAGTATGAAGAAGATATCAAGCGTCTGACTGAGAAGTTCATGCCTCCGAAGGAGGAAGATGCAAGATCATTAAGCCAGTATCGTCAGCAGATGGAACAGTATGTGGATTACCGTAATTATCTGACTTTCAGTATGTATGAAAAGGTAGAGGATGAGAATGGGAATGTCCGCAAAAATGCAGTCGATGATATGGCAGGTCGTGACTCCGGAGGAGAGGGACAGAACCCAAAATATGTCGCACTGCTTGCAGGCTTTGCAATGCTCTATATGCAGCAGACAAACCGTGATTCTAAGATCCGTCTGGTGCTTCTTGATGAAGCATTTTCCAAGATGGATAAGGAGCGAAGCGAAGTGTGCCTTCATTATGCGAGAGAGCTGGAGCTTCAGCTGATCGTATGTGTACCGGATGAACGTCTGCAGTCGCTGATACGAAATGTAGACTGTGTATACGGTTTCCGAAGACATCAGAATCAGGTATCTATGATGCACATTGATAAAGGTGATTACCT
>OLNT01001501.1_pt1 | contig 12761 bp, 6 predicted proteins | sample 1672641 | NCBI WGS metagenome assembly OLNT01 (sample SAMEA3136708, study PRJEB25190) | human gut metagenome
CGCCACCCCCCGCGCGCTCTCCGAACCCGAACCGCCCCGCCTCCGAACCAGCGCCGGCCTTGTACAGCGCCATCTCGAAAGCGGTGATGTGGTCAATGGCTACCGGTTCCGGCATATTCGCCTCGCGCAAGCTGGCCCGAATCTGGAAGTAACCCGTGCCCTTGTTCTCCACCACACTGCCCACCTCGGCAAACCCCTCGGCATAAGAGGTGGCGCGCAGGATGTTGGCGAGCGCTTGGTTGCGCGGGAAGGAGACACCGAGCTCGCCCAAACGGTCAACCGTCATGGCCCGGCACAGGCCGCCGGGGCTCAAGATCTCGATGCGGTCGTCGTACATAGTCACCTGAACCTGGGAGGCGCACCCGTCCGGTGAGTAATCGCGGTGCATGAGCGCGTTGGCCACCGCCTCGCGCACAGCCGTCTCGGGATACTCGGATCTATCGATGCGAAACGCCCCCTCCACCTTCGACGAGACGCGCACGTTGCGTCGCAGCGCCACCATCAGCTCAGAGATCATCACGGGAATGGATCCGACGATCTCGCGAGAATCGAGGAAGCGCAGCCCCTCGGCGCTCACATCGGCCTTGGATGTTCCCGGGATCACCGTAAACGAGAGGCAGGCACGCGGAAAATAGCGCTGCGGAAAGCGCCCGAGCGCCATCAGCCCCGCCAATGTGGGCCGCGCCACTCCCCCGCTATCGCAGGCCGTCACACAAAGCGCCTCGAGCAGTTCCTCGTCGCTCATACCTTTGAATGCTCGCGGCGAATCGGCCCGCTGTCGGCGAATGAAGCCCTCCAGAAGCTCTTCATCGAAGTCGCCCATCGCAGCCCCTTCGACCACTTCGCGATCGTAGCGCGGCGGCCGACGGGCCTCCAGCAGACGATCCACTTCGTAGGGGCTCAGCCGCCGATCGCCATCCCCCGCGCGCACATAGGAGCCATCATGCATTGCGCGCGACTTGACGAAGCAGGGCTTAAGTTCAGGCGGCAGCTCGGGCACCGTGGCCACCACCACGGGCGACCCTTCAAATTCAACGATCTCCACCGACGCCCGCACGGACGGTTCCATCTTCTCGCCGCACATCTGCGCCAGCCCATCAGCCACAGCACGCGCCTTAAAGCCCGGAACAGCCTGAAAACCCGCGCGCTCCGCCAACCCCAGAACCACCACACCGCCCGACGTGTTCGAAAACGCGCTCAGCGTCTCCGCCATACTTTTCGGAAGCCCCTGAGCGGCGGCTTTCACCTCTACCCGCTCGGTATCGGTACCCAGGCGCCGAGCGAGCCCAATATAGCTCTGCAAATCGAAATCGTACACGCCCATAGCCCACCCCCGCAAATAGTTTCAAGTAGTCTCATTAGTATGCAACAACTTGAAACTATTTGCAATAACGCTTGTATTTGCTGGTGCTTGCAAACCCAACATTGTGCAAGACCCCTGCTCAGAGAATTCAAATCATGATTTGACTGTAACATCTGCGGGATCGACATCACCGGCAACACCTCCGCCCATGCGAAAGAACACATGAAGGCCGGTGAAGGATCTGGGCATCATAGTGAAATCCGTCAGATAGTCACCGGCTACAACACGGTTAGCCATAAGAAAGAGGGACATTGGGAAACGAGGATTGTCGGCGGTCATTGGGAATAGACGTTAGGCAGGGGTCATTAAGGATTCGCTTGATATTGCTGTCAAGCCCAGATAGACGATTTGTCCGTTTATCAGCCACAGTTGCTTAGATGCCGGCAGAGCATGAAACATATTCTGCCAGTAGGCGTCATTTCGCGCTGCGCATCTTTTATATCCAATAGGCTGCATGGGTATCGCTAACCCACACAGCCTATTGGCGCTCAATCTCTCTAACGTACTTATCTGCGACCATTGAATCTTCTGCGACGGACATAGAGCAGCAAAGAAGCCAGTCCTATAGCAGAAGCGCAAAAGAGAATCAGCGCAATACGCGCAGGCAAGCCTAAGCTGTCACTTGTTTCCGCCAAAAAGCCTAAAGAGCTAGCAGGCTTATCAGTATCAGTGACGGAGTTCGCGTTATCTATCTGACCCGAATTGATTTCCTGGTTGCCTCCTGATGTCTCAGGTGCATCCGAACCCCCGTTATTCCCTTGGCCGCCGTTCTCGTTTCCGCTATTGCCCTGATTGGCACCGCCGCTGTTTCCGCCTCCTTGCTCGTCATCACTCGGCGGATTGTATCCGTCGTCGGTTGTGCTCACGGTAAGGTTCAGCCTCTCGCTGTATTCATCGAACGGCATGCCCTGCTTGTATGCGGCAATGCGGTACTTCGTTTCTCCCGTAACGCTAATAGGCCCGGTGTAAACGTGTCGCGTTCCGTTCGCATCGCAGGGGCAGGTATCGTCGGTGGTATAGTAGATGGTCGCTCCTTCGGTGGTGGTCGTCAGGGTTAGCTTCGAACCTTTCGGTACCGTCACGCTATTCTCTTTTGGAGCAAGCGATCCGAATGTTGCTGTCCCGATGCTCGCCGTGGGGCGTGTAGGCTGCGCCGCATCCGATGTGGTGCGAACCGCCAGCTCCTTGGTGAGCGAAGTGCCGTTTGCTGCGAGGGTGAGCGTTGTCATGCCGGGGAGGTCGCCTTTAAGAGCAAATGATGCTTTACCTTCGGAATCGGTTACGCCTTCTGCAGTGGATACACCAGAATCATCTGCAATGCTTATGCCATCGAGCGCCGCGATGCTCGGTGCTTCCACTCGTGCCGTCACCGGCTGGTTCTCCACGGGGGTGCCGTCCGAGTAGCGCACGTAGGCCACCACTTGGACAGGTTCAGGTGCATCGCTTTGCAAGACGACGGCATTCTCATAGTTCGCAACAAGCTGCGCCGGACGTTTCTCGACGGTGAGCGTCTTCGACCATGACCCGAACAGATCGCCCAGTGAGCGCCCCGTATAGCTCTTTGCACCGTTCAGCTTCACCGAAACACTTGCCCCTTCGGACAAGGGTTCTTGCGGGTAGATGCGCAGGACCTTGGCAAGCGCTCCTCCTCCGTCGGCCTCGTTGGCATCTTTCGAGTCGACCCATTCCAAACGGGCGCTCTCGCCATCCACGAAGGCGCTCGTTCCTGCTCCCTCATCGGCTTTCATGTATTGGCTGAATTCCAACTCTATATACTCGGGGCAGGCATTCGCAGCCACAACGCTTGGTGCCTGCGTTGACTTCAAACCTACCTTCAGCCCGGTTCGGATGGGGAGCACCGAAAGCCAGTCCGTCTTTGCTTCGGCATACCCACCTTTGGTAACCCTCACCTGATAGAATCCGGTGGGCGTATCCCATTGGAAGGCTCCGTCTGCACCCGTGGTCAGCGTGCCCTTCTGCTCGTAATCTTCGGCATTCCATTTCCGTGCATTGCGACCGTTTGCATCGTCTGCAACATAGATGGTCGCCTCGGCCCCTTCTACGGGATTACTATCCAGCGCCTCATATACGATGCCTGACGGGTCGATGATCACATTTGACCCGATGCCGTAGAACTTGTCCCAGTCGATGATGTTCCTGACATCGTCGCTGCCGTTGTCGCTGCCGTTGTTCTTCTTAGGAACTTCCTTGCAAACGCTCTTCCTGTAAGCAGTTGCCTGCTCATAGGCGTTCTTCGCCTTGTCGAGGTAGTGCGCACGCAGCAGGTGCATCGAAGTGGATCCTGCATCTATCGCCAACGAAGCCTTGCTCACCACGCCGCCAGCAGTGCTTGCCCCTTCCGTCACTACAGAGCTGCTCCCCATGGTTGCGACAAGGATGATCGTCGATCCCACCGTATTCCAATAACCGGTCATTACATCGGTGTAGTTGTGGTCGTCCTCGTTCTCCATGAGTTCTCGGTACTTCTCGGCCGCATCGCGCTCGGCGTAGAGCGCCTTGAGGCAGTTCTGGCATGCTCCATCGCAGGGGTTGCGCTTCTTGTAATAGAGGATCCATTGGTTTATGGATTCGATGTCGGACTCAAGGACGCCTAAGGCATCCATGGTGTCTAACCATGAGTCCATGGCGAATCTCAACCCCACGCCACTTCCGATGACGCCGACGCCGCCCAGAACCTGACTGGCCGTCGTGCACTTTGAGATGTCTTTCGCCACCTCTTCTGTCTCCTTAGCCCACATCTGGCTCTTCGCCCAGGCCTTCACCATGGGCGTGATCCTCTCAGGCGGAACGTCCTTGAGGATGCGGCGCGCAAGCACGTTGTCGAGCACCTCCTTTGCGCCCTGATCGAACACGCCGCTCACCATGTCAAGCCCCAAACCAAAACCATCCAGTCCGGCTGCTTTGAGGGCATCCACCTTGGCGGAGCGCATATGGTCATCTTTCTCCTTATGGTTTGAGAAATCGACCTTGTAGGTGCTCTGCTTTGCGTTCGAGTCCGTAGCTCCTTCAGGCGCGCTTTCCGTCACCAAGCACGAATAGCCCGAGTAGACGCCTTCCGTCTTGCCGTCAGCACTGTTCTTCTGCGAGTCGGTGACGTAGAGCTCGGCTTCGAGTCGCCCGTCTTCAAAGGTCTGGACTTGGTCGCCCTTCGCACTGTCGCCTTCGGAAACCTTGATGACGCCGCCTAGCTTATCCTGAAGGCAGTTGTCCATCAGGGCTGACGGGGAGCCCGATGCGCTCACTTTGCCGACGCCCGCACTCGTTCCCATGGCATCCAGGCTGTTTCGTATCGAGCGGTTCGTCAGCTTTCCGCACGCATAGTTGTTGTCTATGGACTCCTTCATCCTGTGGAAGAAATCCTTCACTTCCTTGATCGTTGCGGCATCCTGACCCGCATACCACCCATCTATCTCCGCATCGGTCGGAATCGAGTATTCGCCGATATCCGGGTCTTCTCCCGTGAAGTAAGGGTCGTCGATCGTGGCAATCCAGGTGTCGTTCGCATCTATGGGTGCACGGAGGCTGTCTAGGCTGATATCCGCGCGCTGCGCCTCGATCTCAGCCAGTGAAGCCTGTGCCTCCGCTTCGGTGAGTGTGCCTTCTTTGACACGCTGCTTTATCTCATCTTCGAGCGCCTGCAAGGACGCATTTATCCCTTCGCAGGTTTTGCTCAGCTCGCTGCCGCTGGACGACGTGTCTCCGAACAGATTCTCCAAGTAGAGGTATCTGTCCTTGGCTTCCTGTTCGGCACGCTCCTTGATGCGCTTCTTGAAGTCCTCGTCGTCCACGTTTGACGCATAGGCCAATGCGAAGTTGTTGAACGCATAGGTCTGCGGGATGAAGATCTCCTCGGCATCCAATTCGTAGATACTGAAATTCCAGTCGGGATTGTCAGCCAGCAGCTGCAGATAATTTTCGTCCACGTACTCGCCGACGAAACGGACGTACCCTTCGCTGCTCGACTTCTTGGTAAGTGGGATGGCAACCGTTCTGCCATTCTGCATGCACGCGTACATCCACAAGATGTTGCCGGCATTGATATCGCTTTCACCGTTCTTTACGGTAACGTCGAACGTCCAGTAGGCGCACGACTTCTTGGCATGCTGGTGATGGACGGTCAGGTATTCTCCGCTATCCTTGCCGTCTTCGATGATATTCTGCGTCTGCCCCTCGTTCGTCACCTTGAACGACCAGATCTGTGCCTGAGGTCGGTAGGTGCAATCCGCATAGGAAGAGGAAGTGGCTCCTTCTGTGGTAGCCGTTGCATCCACCTTCACGCGGTCTCCGTAAAGAAGGGAATCCGTTAGGCCTTTCGGCAGGTCGAAGCCTACGGTTGCTTTGCCCTTGCTGTTCGTGGTAACCGATTCGCCGACGTTTTGCCCATTAACGGAAAGCTGCACGGTTGCGCCTGGCCTTGCATGAACGGTGGCCGTGTTGCCCTTCTGACCTACGTAACCAGACGGCACCTCAACGCTCATCCCAAGGGAGGCGAACGACAGGTTGCCTGCGGGCACCGTGGCCCCAGAAACCGAAAGGGAGAACGGCATCGAATATACCCGTTCCTTCGTCGGCGTCAATGCGATGGATATCACCCCGGAGGTGGCACCAGAAGGGATCTTCACGGAAAGAGCGCCTTCTCTCGATGTGCATTCGAGGGTCTCGCCCGTATCCAACGCGGCTGATGCGTCGCTGTAATCGCTTCGGGGAATGTCAAACGTGAGGGTCGCATCCATGGATCGGTCGAATTCGTAGCTGATCTGAAAGATTGCTTCGCAGCCGACGACGATGGAGCTTTGAGACATCTTCGCAGTGACGGACTTCACGCCGATCGATGCCAGGGCATCCTCCGCCTTGAAATCGGGGACGCTAAGCGCAAGTTCGCTGGTAGCTTCGTCTTCGATGCGAATATCCCCACTGGCATAGGGAAGCGCGAGTCGCTTTATCACGCCCAGGTGAGAGGCGCTTACATTCAGCGAGGGCTTGAATGCCACTATCGTGTAATCGCCTGCCTTCAGTTTGCCGGTATCGAAATGCCAGGTGGGATTATCTTGGCCGTCCGGCCAATACACGCTTGCGTAGCCGTCCAGGATGCATCGGGAATTGTCAGCGGTACCGTCGAACACCAGCACGCGGCTCGCCCCTTCGAAGGCGGGGTTGAGCGAGATGGTCGCACTGCCCCAGCGCGGAAGGACGGCGGCGAACTCTCCTGCTTCTTCGTTGAAAGTTGCAGTTGCAGAGGAAAGAGCGAGCGACTCTGCAGGGGTCACTTCAAGGGAAAGCTCGGCGAGGGTGGCAGGATCGTTGGCGAGCGATTCGGACAAGATGAGCTGACCGCGCTGCACCAAGTAATCGTCGGTGGCGCTCTCACCCGTCAGGTTTTTCCCAGGCCTGAGCTCTGCACCGTTGCGCTTCAGCGTAAACGAAAGGCTGTTCCAATTGGGTACGGGAGCATATTCGGGATTGGCGGCAGCATCGCTGCTTCCCGTTTTGCAGCTCAGGCTTATGGGATAGACCCGCTGAACCGCCAGTTTCGAAAAACCGGTTATCGTGCCCGCGTCCCAATCGCCCGTCATCTGTCCAGCGGGACGCAGCAGCTCCTTGTCGTAATATCCTGGCATCGTTATGGTGATGAGCGTTTCTACAGCAGGTTTCAAGCCTTCTGCCGTGAAGGCGCCGTCATCCGCCACGTTTGCTTGATAGGTGGAATCACCCTGCTGCACGGAAACCTTCATGTCGGTTGCTGCGACACCCTCGGGAAGGTCGAGCTTACCCGTGACCTTCACGGTATTGACGTCGTCGTCGAGCCAAACCCAATTGATCCCTTTTCCTTTCTCTAGCTGTGAGAGCTTCCAGGGGTCTGACTCCGTTCCGTCTGTGCGCTTCTTGTAGGCATAGACGGTGGATCCTTCATCGCAGGGCGCATACACGCTGCCTTCGTAGTAGATATCGTCATGGGCTAGGCGCACATCCGGGTTGTCGATGCGCAGCGTGACCGCACCGCATGAGTCGAATGCGTGGCCAAGGTACTTAAGCGATGCAGGAAGCACGATCAGGTCTTGCGAGGCAAGCCCGTCGCAATCGCAAAACGCACTGCCGCAGAGGCGCTCTATGCCGCTGCCGTCTGGGGATGTCTCAAATGCAACAGAGGTAAGGTCACCTGCCGAGCCTGATTTGAAGGCTCGCTCCCCGATCTCCTTGACGAAGCTGGGGAATGTGACGCTTTTAAGATGTTGGTAGTCGAATGCAAACATAGGGATATAGACATCGTAGCTACCGTCGAGCACGGCTGCTATGTCCATCGATTTGAGACCGCCATCTCCGTAGAGCATGACCACGTCGCGGGTTTGCCCGTCGACCGTATTCCCGTAGCCCTTGTTGAGATAGGCATACACTTCGGCATCATGCAGCGGGTCCGGCGCTGGCCAGCCGCAATCGAACGACCAGCCCGGATCGTTCCAGTAGCCGTTGTCCTGCACGAGCGTTCCTACCCACATCTTCTTACCGGAGCAAGAGGCGGACGTCTTCCACAGGAGCGACTTGTCCAACTCGGGGTAGTTATCGCATTCGTAGTTGTCCAGCGTGGCAAGGTTCTGGGCATCCACGCCGCTCGCAAACGGGTTGGGGCCTGGTTCTGTGGACGCTTCTGTGACTGGCTGGCTATCTTCGGCGCCTTCTGCCACATCAGCGTCATCCGAAGAGACAGTAGACTGGTCCGAAGCATCCTCATCCGGAACCTCTTCGTCGGAAACGGATGCGCCACCACCAGCGATGCTGTCCGTATCATCCTCGGATGCGCCATCAAGCAATATGTTGCTGGAGACTGAAAGCGCATCATCGGGCACATCGACTTCAGAATCGCTCACAGGGAGCAGTGCCGCCTGAGCGTCTTCGCTCGCGACTGCGTCCACCCGATTTGAATCTTCGGCAAATCCGACGATGGGACACATGGTCACAACCAGTGCCAAGGAGAGTGCGACGGCACAAGCTTTTGCAAAAGGAGATTTTGCTGTCTTGTCTTTTCTGGGCATGGCGGTTTCTATCTTTCTCTTGGTGAGGGATCCCGTTCATTCTCCGAAATCGAGGAACGAGGCACAATAGAGTTGCCAGGTTCGGCAATTGCCAAAACGGAAATCGTACGCTAGGGGGCGCATTTCCTGAGTACCATAGTCATTGCAACCTGCAAGCAACGAGAAAGCGCGAAATGAAGTTTCACGAACAACTGAATGCATATATCGAGCAGATCGACTGCATGGCGAAAGAGGTGAGCGAGCAGTCGGGAGTATCCGCCGCCACTCTGAGCCGATATCGTACGGGGTCGAGGCTCCCCGATACGGAATCCGACGCCTTTGAGAATCTCTGCTCTGCGATCGCCGAGCTGGCACGGCAGAAGCAGCTTGGCGATATAACCGCGGAATCAGTGCGTGAGCAGTTCATGCAGTCATCCGACCTTCGCCCCCGCGACGCCGATCGGCTCCTCGAGAACTTCGACCTCCTCCTTGCAACGCTCGATGTGGGCATCAGCAAGCTCTGTCGCCATATAAACTACGATGCCTCGACCGTGTTCCGCTTTCGCAATGGCTCGCGCCATCCATCGGATCCCGAAAAGTTCGCATCGTCGGTGGCGGAGTACGTGGCGCGAGAATGGGACTCTGCTCGCGATAGAGCCGTGCTGGCGCATCTGCTAGGTTGCACTGAAGAGGAGCTAGCGGAAAGCTCCGTTCGGTACGAAAAGCTGATGGAGTGGCTGTTCGACGATCGCGACCATAGGGATCATCCCGTGTCGGATTTCCTGTTCAAGCTCGACGAGTTCAACCTGAACGACTACATCAAGGCCATCCACTTCGACGAACTGAAAGTTCCTTCCGTGCCGTTCCAAATGCCCACATCGAAGACGTACTTCGGTCTCGACCAGATGATGGAAAGCGAACTTGATTTCCTGAAGGCCACCGTGATCTCCAAATCAACCGAGCCGGTGATCATGTACAGCGACATGCCCATGGGAGAGATGGCGAAGGATCCGGAATTCCCGAAGAAGTGGATGTTCGGCATGGCCATGATGCTGAAAAAGGGGCTTCACCTGAATCAGATCCATGACTTGAACCGGTCCTTCGAGGATATGATGCTGGGACTTGAGAGCTGGATCCCCATGTACATGACGGGCCAGGTCTCCCCGTTCTACCTCAAGGAGCCGTCGAACAACGTGTTCCTTCACCTCCTGAAGGTATCCGGAGCCGCTGCCCTTTACGGTGAGGCCATTGCGGGCCACCATGCCGAGGGAAGATACTATTTGACCAAATCAAGGAAGGAGTTGGGGTACTATACGGCGCGAGCCCAGGAGCTGCTGAGCGCTGCGCGACCCTTGATGGATATCTACCGCATCGACAACAAGAACGAGTTCAACGCTTTTTTGCAGGTCGATTCAGAAGCAATCGGGAAGCGCAGGAGCATCCTCTCTTCGCTGCCGCTCTACACCATCGATGCGTCCCTTCTGGTGGAGATGCTTGCAAGGTCTGGATTCGATGGAGAAGAGGCGGCCGGCATTGCCGATGCCGCCTCTTCGGCTCGTCGGCGCGTCGTGCATATTCTTGAGACTAGCGAGATCCATGTCGAGATACCGCTGCTTACCAGAGAGGAGTTCGAGGTCTATCCGTTGAACCTCGACCTTTCGAACGCATTCTGCGAGAAGGGCGTCGCGTACACGTACGAGCAGTACCTTGCTCACCTGGAAAGCACCGACCGTTTCGCGACCGAATATTCGCGCTATCGGATAGAGAAAACCTCTTCGCAGACATTCAGGAACCTGCGGATCAACATCCACCAAGGCAGGTGGGCGATGGTGTCGAAAGAGTCTGTACCATCAATACACTTCGTCATACACCACCCAAAACTAAGACGTGCGATAGAGGAGTTTATTCCGCCTGTGGTCGAGAAATAGCCTCTGCCGCTGTTGTCTGAAGCAAATCGCGCAAACTGCTGGCAGGACTGCCATTATATTCATCGACTATGAGGCTATCGTCCTTTCGCCATATGGCCTCAATCTTGCTATTGTTTGCGTCTATATCATCAGAATCAGGAGCCTGGTAATCGGAAAGCCCGCATGACATTAGAACACATCTAATGTCATTGCAGTTGCCTTATTCGTTCGAAAGTAATTGGGCTTCGATGCCAGCCTCTCTGCAAGGTGACGTTAGATGTATTCTAATGTCATTCCAAGGCGGAGGAATACTTCCTATGTTGCATCCTGGGCATCCTCTTTGCTTGGAAGGCGCCTTGCGTAATAGCGGAACACCTCGTCGTAATGGTCTTTCACGAACTTTTCCACCAAAATAGATGTCTCTGTTTTAGTAGTAGCTCGGTTCGCTTTGCTGTAATCTTCATTGTCTTGCTGTGTTTCGCCGTGCGACATTCCTGAACCTCACCTCCTATTACGCATAACGCGAAGAGCGCACCCTATGGGCGGCTCTTTTTCGAAAAATTTTTCATTAGGTCGTGAATCCCAAGATTCGATTAGATGTTCTAGGGCTCTTGGAACGGCGCAGGGAGGCACAACATGTCATAACTGATATGATACGGTTAGCCCTGCGAAGAAGGACATTGAGAAATGCTGGTTATCGACGTCCATTGGGAATGATTTGGAATCCTCTCGCGTATCAATGCGATGTAATAGTTGCTCATTATCACGAGCAACTCCGAACTATGAAATATAATTCTCCAGAAATATGAGTAACTCAAGTTTGGTGAATTGCTATAGTGATTTACGAAATTCTCGGAAGCGCTCAACGATGCGCCAGGCAATTTCGCAGTATATCAAGCCCATCAAACACAGTCAGCAGATGCAGATCCTTGAACAATGCAAGACAAAAGCATATAATCGTCTTACTATTAGTAAAGGAGGTCGGTCCTATGGCAACTGCTTCTGTAACGGTGAGAGTCGACGAAGATACCAAGCGCGCCGCAGCTAACATCGTGGAAGATTTCGGCTTCGATCTCTCATCAGTCACGCGCGCGTTCTACCGTCAGATCGTACGCGAGCAGCGCATTCCCCTCACGCTTGAATATCCAACGCCTAATCTCGAGTCTCGCGAGGCAATAAGGGAAACGAAAGAACTCATCGCATCGGGAGATCCGGGCTACGCCACCGTATCAGAAATGTTCGAGGCGATGGGAGCATAGCGGTGCTGAAAGCCAATTACACCCCGCGCTTCCAGAAAGACGTTAAGCGCCTTAAGAAGAAGCACGTAGCGCTAGATCCTCTGAAAGAAGTCATGGAATTGGTGGTCGCCGATACCCCAGATAGCCGATCAGAACTTGTTCGCCGGCATAATATGCATCGGCTCAAAGGCGAGTGGTCGGGAAGCATGGAATGCCATGTCGCAAACGCTGGCGACTGGTTGCTTGTTTGGGCGCAGACCGACGATCAGGCGTACTTTCAGAGAACCGGTGGCCACGACGATCTGTTCAGTGGATAGGAAGTGCTCTAGGATTGTGCAATCCACCAGGCAATATTGTTTTTCTGAGCTTACTCAGACCCTGTTCTCGCATTTTTCTGAATTAACCTCATGTTCGCACTTTTCTGAACTTGGAACATTAGCGAGCTAGTGCTATGCTCACTCCCCCTCGCAAACCGGAAAAGCCTCGTCGTAGTCGGGGTCGTCCTCGCGGCGCACGAATTCGTAGAGAAGGCGGCGCGTGGCGGGCAGCTCTTTCTTCTTCAGTTGGTGTTCCCACAGCACGAGCACCTTCCAGCCGGCCGCCTCTAGCGCCGCCAGGTTTTGCTCATCGCGCTCGACGTTGCGGGCGAACTTGGCCTCCCAGTAATCGAGGTTCTTCTTGGGTACCGACAGGCTGCATGTGGGGCACCGGTGCCAGAAGCACCCCCGAATCTCGATGGCGAGCTTGCGCCCCACGTACGCCACGTCGGGACGCCCCGGCGCCTTCTTCCAATCGCAGCGGTAACCGGGAAAGCCCATCTCGCGCAACATGCGACGCACGAGCACCTCCGGCTTCGTATCGCGCCGCTTGTTGCCCTGCATCGATTTGTGCGTGGCCGCCGACACGACCCCGAAATCGTAGCGGTTCGTCTTCGACAAGCGCACGCAAGACTCGGTGCTCTCCTCGCCTTCTGCAGAGCTTCCGTTTGCGGTCTCCGCAGAGTCTTCGTCGGCAGCTTCCGTTGAGACTTCCTCCCTCGCCTCGATTGCGCGATCAGTCGCGACGTCGGAAGTATCGCCCGTATCGTTCTGCGCAATCGCTTCTTTCGTTTTCTCTGTCGGCTTTTTCATGGCCGCTATTATAGCGCCTGCGCCTTCCCGCTTGCGAAATTATTGGAGTCAGGTTAAATCAGCCACACCCAAGTCGGAGATAAATCGCCAATCCC
>OLNT01001507.1_pt1 | contig 12715 bp, 7 predicted proteins | sample 1672641 | NCBI WGS metagenome assembly OLNT01 (sample SAMEA3136708, study PRJEB25190) | human gut metagenome
CTCGCACACTTCCGCAGCCTCTGGCGGATCGGCCCCCTCTGCGACGACGACGGAAGCGCCCGCGCCACGCGCTTCCGCGCGGTCGGCGGCCTCGAAGGCCACGTCATCTTCGATGGATTCGTCCACGTACAGAAGCTCATCCAGCGACACCCCGTAGAGCTTCGCCAGGGCAATGAGGTTGTCGGTGTCGGGCGACGACTCAGAGCGCTCCCACTTGGATACGGCCTGGCGCGAAACGCCCAGCTTCTCCGCCAGGGCCTCCTGCGACAGCCCTGCAAGCTTCCGGCGTGCAGCCAAGCGCTCGGCAATTTCGACATTCATGGTGTGCTGCCTTTCTTCTGCGATTGCCTCTCAAAAACGCCTTGGAGCCTACCGAAAACCTCTTTGCCACGGAACCAATTCGCGTTGTCATTTTCCGCAATTATTGGTTGCGGAAGCGCTGAACTGGGAGAATGCCCCAGTGATCACCGCACGCACGGCGGCATTCGCATTCGCTAGCGGCCGTCGCGCAGCGCTTTCAGACGGGCCAGCGTGTCGGCGGGGATGCGTTCGGCGACGGTGTTCTTGCGCGCCACCTTCGGGGTGTCATCCAAACGCGCATCTTCGTAGTACTCGCCCATCTCATGGGAGAAGCCGTCGGCGCTCATGCGATCGACGCCGCCGCCGAACACCGTGTCCTGGATGGCGGCGTCGCTTGTGACCACCATGGTCTCCACGCCGCGCTTGCCCGCGTCATAGGCCAGCTTCTCAATCACCTTGTCAGCCGACTGGCCCGCCGGCGAGAAGATCACCTGGACGCCGCCGATCTTCGTGCGACTGCCCTGGGACAACTCGTTGTCGGCGGCGTCGAAGACGATGATGGCGCCCATGTCGCGCCCGGCATAGTTCACCACGTCGTTGATAAGCCGGTCGCGGGCGGCGTTGAAGAAATCGTCGGTGTAGTCCTCATCGGCCCGCGGCTGCCACCGATACCGGCTGCCCGACCGCAGCACGTTGTACCCGTCAACGATGAGGAGCTTTTTCCGCTGCTTGGCCATGACGCGATCTGCGGCCTATTCCCAGTTCTGGCGCAGCCACTCGTACATGCAGGCGGTGGAAGCCTGGGCCACGTTCAACGAGGAAATCTCCCCCACCTGGGGCAGCTTCACGCCGAAATCGCAGTTCTCCAACACAAGGCGCGACACGCCTTCGCCCTCGTTGCCCATCACGAGCGCGATCTTGCCCTTGAGGTTCGACTGCCAGATGAGATCGGAAGCGTGCTCGGTGGCGGCGGCCACCCAGAAGCCCTCGTCTTTCAGCCGCTCGATGGTGCTCACGAGGTTCGCCACTTGGGTGACGGGAATGTGAGAAATAGCCCCGGCCGAGCTTTTGTAGGTGGCGGCGGTCACGCGGGCGGCGCGCTTGTTGGGAATGACGATGCCGGAAGCGCCCACGCACTCGGCCGAACGGGCGATGGCCCCCAAGTTGCCGGCATCGGTGATGTGGTCGAGCACCACAATGAGCGCGCGGCCATCGTGCTCCTCAGCCGACTGCTTCGCCGCGTCCAGGATCGTCGTCACGTTCACATAGTCGAACGGGGCGGCCTCGGCCATGACCCCCTGGTGGCTACCGCGCTCGGAAATCTCGTCGAGCTTCTTCTTCGACACCTTCTTAATAGGCACGTCCAGGTTCTTCGCCTTGCGCTGGATGTCGCGCACCAGGCTGTCGCCCTGGCTCAGGTTGTCGGCCATGAGGATGTACTTCAGCGGCACGTGGGTGCGCAGCGCCTCGATAACCGGACGCTTGCCTTCAATGAAATCAGCCATGGAATCACTTTCGTCGTGGTAGTTCAATGGTAATCGAGAAGTTTACCACGGCCCTGCGGCCCCTTTGTAGGTGCGCTGCCAATCACGCCAAATCAACGTCGACTGCTGCCCGGACGACATCATAGCGCCCGACCATGCCTGAACCTCAATCGCCCCCTCATCCGAATGGTCAAATTACTCAAATCCATTTTAGTAAAGTAGACTTTACTAAAGCTCCCTTGAGTAACGCCCTTACATCACGCCCGAGCCGAAGAGCACCAGATCGATGAGCTCCTGCTTGCGTACGTTCGCCGAGCAATCAAGGGCAATGTCTTTTATCACTTCATCGAGGATCCTTGAATGCCTGAATATATGCGAATGTATACCCGGGTTGTATAATGAAAAGCTACGGAAATTCCGTATTGGTTGCACGGAAAGGATTGGCATGGCAGCTGAGGCTGAAGAAGATAAAATTGCCCGAGTAAAGTCTTTCATTGAGGAAAGGCGACAGAAGAAGGAGCCCTCGAAAAAGGACGCAGACGAGTTCGAGCAGCTTTGGCTTGCCGCAGTCGAGGAGGTCGACCTTAGTAAGGAACCTTTCGCCCTTTTGTGTGACGGATTCAGGTACGCTGCTGCACGTCCCCTGTTTAAGTATTTCAGGTCGAAGAGCACCTCAAAGCAACCGTATGCGACTCTTGGAGCATACGAGCCTATAAGAAAGAATTCCAACGAGCTTGAGCTGAGGTTCTTTATGAGCCTTCTTGCTTTCGAGCTGATGGATCCAACCTCCGCTGATCAGATCGCTGCTCTTTTGAAAAAGATTCCGGAAGCATCTCTCACTAGAGACGGCAAGATTACCGGCAACCTCTCCGCTTACGTGCGCCGACTCATGCTCTCGGAACTTGCGGGCGGTGCTATAAAGGCCGATGCATTCGAGATCAAGATGGCAGCTAAAGACATTTCGAGATTCGTGAAGCTTGTTGGCCCCATCGTTTCGGAGGCCATGGAAAATGACAGACTGAAAGCAGACGAAAGAAATGCTGCAAGGAGCCTGCAGGCCTGGCTCGATGCTTTATATGAGTCCGAGGAAAAAACAGAGCCCATTCCCGAAACGAATACACCTTCTGAAATTGCCGACGCCCTCGTACAAGAGGACGCTCGATGCAGCGACGCATATGAATTTAGCGTTGACCAAATCGCGCTGGCCGTAAAAGGTCTAGGCACTGCACTAAAAGATCGCGATAGGAAAATCGAATCCCTGAAATCCAGGATTGCTTCTAGCGAATCCGAAAAGGCGAGGCTTAAAGACCACAGGGACTCCCTTAAGGAACGGAATGCTGAGCTCCAAGCCGCACTAAACAAGTCGCACGAAACCATCGCGGGGCTGAACGTTAAAGTAGCATCCCTTGAGCAGCAAATAGCGCAGCTGAGCATGGATTTGTCCGCAAACAGGCAGCTGATCGAGCTTCTTGAGCAAACCGGCTCAAAGCAAAGTGATGAAACTATTAAACGTATTTCCCGGAAGCTTAGGATTGAGTTCGCTGATTATCAGGATGCGGTCAGCCTAGACATGAATGCAGACCTCGGCGAAAACATGCGCCTGCAACTTGGCTCTGTATTCCAGATCCTAAAAGAGAACGGCTTTGAGTTGTAGGAGTAATGCATGGCAATCCAGAGAAACTTCGGTATCGACTTCGGCACAACCAACAGCTCGGTAGTTCAATGTGTGAGTCTTAATGGAAAAACGAGGCGAATTCCCCACGGTGACGAGGAGGGAAGGCCGATGCCGTCCATTGTCGCAATTGACAAAGAGACCGGTGAGGTGTTCACCGGTCGCGAAGCCTGGAATAAACGCATCGAACTAGCCCAATCTTGCGAGTGTATCCAATCCGTTAAATCGCTTCTCGAAGTAGACGGTTGGTGCAAATTCATTGCCGGCAAGTGGTGGACCGCCAAAGATATCGCCGCTGAAGTATTCAAGGCTCTTAGGGACAACATTACTAACAGTGATTCTTCCGACGAGAATCTCGAGGCAATGGTCGCGGTCCCCGTGGGCTTTAGCAGAAGTAAGCGCGAAACGATTCGAAACGCAGCCAAAGAAGCTGGCATTAATATCGAAGGGTTTATTAGCGAGCCAACTGCAGCATTCTTCGCGAACTACGATGATCTAAAAAGCGAAGAAACTGTTGTGATTTTCGACTGGGGCGGCGGAACACTGGACGTCTCTGTTATCAGAAACTCGGGTGGAAGGATTTCCGAGCTCGCAACCACGGGAATGGCTGTTGCCGGCGACGACATCGACGAACGACTTGCAAGAAAGATACACGCTAAGGTATCTCGCGATAAGGGCTCAAACCTTTCCTTTGACGAAATGCCACCTGCCGCTCGCGACATGATGCTCGTCAGGGCAGAACGTGCAAAACGAGCATTAAGCGAAGATGATGATACCGTCATCTCCTTGAATAGGTACGGCGAAATCGGAGCCTTTAGAGAGCGCATTTCTTACGAGTGGTTCGAGGCTATCATCGACGGAATCGTTGACGACGCTATCTCTTGTCTGGATAGAGCGATCTCTGATGCAGGAGAGACGCCAGAAACAATTGGCAGAATTGTCATGGTTGGCGGATCCAGCAACATTGGACCTCTGCTCGACAAACTTGACCGCAGATTCGGCGACAAGCTGTTCTTCCCCGAGCAAACAGTTTGGAGCATTAGCAACGGTGCGGCTCAACTGTCCCAGAATCCAGGCAATTATCATTCGTCTCAGAAAGTCGGCATCATTCTTGCGGACGAATCGTATTTTCCACTGCTCAATCCCGGCGATCCCATTAAAGGCTGGTCAAAATCCGTCGATTTCGGTCTTGTGGACAAGTCTACTGAGATGAGAGTTGTTTTTTCCGGAAGCAAGGATATTGACGATAGCGAAAATCGACAGCAGGTTGTTTCTGTGCCAAGCTATCGATTCTTGGAAGAAAAACTAAAGGTTCATGCATTCGTCGACAGAGATTCTATTTTTCGTGTTGAACTCAAAAGCTCGATGAGGAAGCAGTCCGATGCGGTTTTCTGGGAGTACGATAAGCTGAAACTTTATTATTCGCGCGAAGATTGCGGGCTCTAGCATGTCCTCCGGAGTCAAAAGCACGGTAACGTTCAGGAGCAATGTTTATCCAGTTGTCGCTGAGCAGATACTTCATGACGAAAGATTTCTCCACGCTCTTAGAGATCCAATTGCGGTTAAGGAGTTCAAAAAGCAAGCATTTAGATACCACCCTTCGGTGTTGCAAAACCAAATCCTGGAGGCTGATGTTGGCGTTGAGTGCTCCTATTCCGAGAAAGGAGATTTGGTTTGGGGCACCGTTCTCGAGGATGGGGTAGAAAAGGTTGTCTGCAGGTGCGAAAACTATGCATGTGCGCTTTTCTCTAAATGTAGGCCCGATGTCGACATTCAGCAAATGGCTATTACTGAGGACGAAATCGCCGCTGAAGAGCAGCTAGAAGAAGCAATTGCGAACGAAGAACCTGTTTTCGCGGAAGCCGGTCACGAAGAAGATGCGACCCGTGCTCCAGGAGAAGAGCCTAAACCAGTTTTTAGCTACGAAGTCGATTTCTTGCCGGAATTCGATAGGAACGGCTTTGCGGAAGAGCCACGAGAGGAGACCGCTCCTCCAGAACTGGGGGTCGTCGAAGATGCCTGCCCTGGCGAAGAAAATTTCTTGGCTGACTTTGCGCATGGCGCAGAAAAGCCAGCTCCAAAGCCGCATGTATTTAAAGTGGTAACTGACCGCTACGACGAGCGCCAAGCCGAGATCGTTCGTGCGAGCCCCAATGACCGCATTTACGTCAACGCTGGACCAGGATCCGGTAAGACTCATACGCTTATTGAAAGAATTAAATTCCTCCTTGAGAATCAAATGGTGGAGCCCGATTGCATCACGGTTCTTAGCTTTACGCGCGCTGCTGTAGCTGTTGTTCAGAGCCGGCTGAAAACCGCAGCGGAGAACGGTGAAATCCATGGCATGTGGCAAGATGTCGATGTGACTACTTTTGACAAATTGTGCACTAGGCTTCTGTACTTTATTGCCCAAGACGCGAACGATAAAAAAGCCGAGAAGGACATTGCGAAACTTAACTACGAGCAGCGAATTGCTGCAGCAGCGAAGCAAATCGAATGCAACCCATCTCTTCTAGAGGGATGCGAACACCTTATTGTCGATGAAACTCAAGACCTCGTAGGTGCTCGAGCTGATTTGGTTACTAGAATGCTGGCTAACATGCCGAACAACTGCGGCTTCACTTTGTTCGGCGATCGCTGCCAGTCTGTATATGAATACCAAGTCGCAGATGGAGGAACCACGCCTTCTGAGTTCTATAAAACTGTCCTTGCAAAACACCGTCCTAGAGAGATCTATCTTGAAAAGAACTACAGACAGAAGCCTGGTTATCCTCTCGACCTCACAGAAATGAGAGCCTCCCTCCTCGAAGAAGACGTTGCGCGTTCAAGCAAACTGATTGCCCAGGCGGCCATTGATTTAGGAATGCCCTCACAGCCCATGAGAATGCTTGATCCCAAGGCGATACTTCATGTCAAATCACAGGGTTCAATGGGTATTCTCACCAGAAGAAACGATGAGGCACTAGAGATCGAATCTCTTCTCTGGAAACTGGGCATTCCTGTGATTCACGGCAGATCGGATGCCGGCGAGGCTGTGACGCGCTGTATTGCCGATGCTTTTGCGTATTGCGACGGACAGACGATTTCTAAAGAGGAGTTCGAAAAACTGATTGCACATAAGGATCCTTATGGAGATGGCCGTATTTGGCGTGCCTTACTATCGCTCGACGGTATCAGCCCTGAAGGCGACAGACTGAGAATCTCCAATATTCTCTCGGCGCTTCACGGTGCAGTGCTTCCGCCGGAGCTCACTGCTCTACGTGAGGACGAGAGCGGCATTGCTGTGAGCACCGTTCATGCCTCAAAGGGACGCGAGTTCGATACGGTTTGGATGCTTGCTGAGGATCTAGCAGATTTTGCGAATGCCAACGAGCCTGAGGAGAAGCGTGTCGCCTATGTGGGCTTAACTCGTGGAGCTAGCTCCGTTGAGGTTCAATGCCTCGATGAGCATTTCCTGGCTGGAGGAAAGAGCGGTTTCTATACCTGCAAAATGCCTAACAAGGATCGCTATTTCAGAAAAAAGAGTGGTCGAGGAAAAAGAAGGAGCAAGCCTAGGGTTGTCAATATCGAGATTCGAAACGAAGCAGATATCGATTTCGAAGAGTTCAGAAGACTCGGCAAAGTACAGCAAATGCTTTCTGAACAGCCAATGGAGGGAGTCCCTATCCGACTCGTCTTGAGCGGATCCGGCGATTTAGTCTACTATAAAATTGTTCTTCAAGATGACGAGGATGCGGTGCTCGGTCGCATGAAGAGAAGCTTTCTTGACGACTACAAACGCTGCGCAGGCGGCAAAGGCATAGACTCTGTTATTTTGCCTGACGCATTCGATGAATTGTATATCGATCGTGTTGTTTCATGCGTGGGCCGCTCGGTTCCCGAAACAACGTACGACAAGTCATTTGACAGTATGGCCGTCTGGTATGGATTTACCATTGGCGGTTATGCGCACAGAGACGACACCCAGGGATACTAGGAATACACCATGACAGATTTCAATGAATATTACGAAGCACGCTCGCTGATTACCGATGTGCTTGAGCGTGACCTGGTGGGGCCAGTTGCTGATGATGAAATATTGGCGGAAAGTCCCTTGTCATACTATATTGCTGGCAAACTCTATCCTCAGGGCATGGACGACGATAGCGAGTTAGAAGAACAGAGTGGTGAGGCTGGGGATCTCGAAGACTCCTACGACAGTCCGATCGTCCTCTCTAGCCAACGCCGCCAATCTTCAATGGGAATCACATTTGTTCTCGATGGATCAAGCAAGGCCATCCATGCCATTGTCCGATATGCTGTTTACAAACCGCTATCCGAAGAAGAGGCGGCGTCAAAGGGATATCACGAGAAGTTCCTTTCCAACGCTTCCTCTGCTCGTACAGCCGTCCATCTTCAGCGCACACCTCAAGAACATGTTGTCTCCTGGAGCGAGAGCGAAGGCCCGAAGCGCATTCGTCTTAGCGAGAACGCAATACTTGATATTCGTCCAAAACCTATCAGAGGAACCGACAAGCTGTTGGTAGCGGTATCCCTGGTAAACGGAAACAAAGCTTCAGACATCAAGCTCGAAAACTCCTCTTTAGCCTACTTTCAGACTCAAATTACGGTCAAGTGCAACGAAGGTTGCACCTTCGCTCCTACTGAATCGGTGGTCAAGCGCTCTTCCGACAATGACCTTGCCGAACTCGAAATGCTCTATTGGCACTCAAGGCCGTATGCCCATGGCCATGGCTGCTCAGCTGATTGGGACAAGGCATCGCTTTCGCCCAAGTGGGTTGAGACGGAGTCCCTGCCTTCCTTCGAAATTCTTCAGATGCGCCCGAGGGAGCTTGGAGATGAGAGCCGCTTTTCAATGAAGCGTCTCACGGAGATGCCCACAACTTCATTGATTAGCAACCTGACATCATTCATTGAGGAATACGAGGTATGGATCGAAGAGCAGCGAAGCCTGCTGTCTTCAGTCCCGATCCAGTATTCCGACATCGCAAGCAATAACATCGCAAAATGTAGGGAATGCGCAGAGAGAATGTGGAAAGCCGTTGATCTTCTGTCGAAGAAAGGCGCCCCGCTGCGTGCTTTTAGGCTCGCTAACAAGGCCATGCTCATCCAGCGAGTTCGAAGCCTTGCAGCAAAGGGAATCCACGTCGATGAAAAAGACGTGCGTTGGTATCCCTTCCAGTTGGGTTTCCTGCTAATGCAGCTCACGTCTTTCGCAGATCCCGACGGCGAGGATCGCGCTATTGCCGATCTTCTTTGGTTCCCGACCGGGGGCGGAAAGACTGAAGCGTATTTGGGAGTTGCAGCATATGCGATCTTTTTGCGCAGAATCCTAGATCCTGCTGCATCTGGCGTAACGGTAATCATGCGATATACGCTGAGACTTTTAACTCTCCAGCAGTTCGAAAGGGCGACAGCGCTTGTAGCCGCATGCGACCACATACGAAGAGAAGAGGGCTTAGGTGGCGATCCGATTACCATCGGCATGTATGTCGGAAGCACTCTCACACCGAATAAACTAGAGGAAGCTGAATCACTGATTAAGGAAATCAGGGAAGGAAAACTTCTCAAAGAGGGACAAGCCGACCCGTTCCAGGTTAGGAAATGCCCTTGGTGCGGCTCTCATCTCACTCCAGAAGACTACAAGGTCGACAAAGCCTCGTCACGAATGATCTCAAGATGCCCGAACGAAGAATGTGAATACCACGAGGGTATTCCCGCCTCCGTTATCGACGAAGACCTATACGCTCATCCACCCACATTCGTTGTTGCAACAGTTGATAAATTTGCTCAGGTTCCTCTCAAAGAGGAAGCCGCGAGAATTCTCGGCATTGGTGTCGATTGTCCGCCGCCGGAACTGATTATCCAGGACGAGTTGCACTTGATATCTGGCCCCCTAGGCACTATGGTCGGCGTATACGAGACCGCAATCAGCAATCTGTGCACAGCCTGCGGCACATCTCCCAAGGTGATCACGTCAACGGCAACCGCAAAGAGCTCGAGCCAGCAACTTCTCGCCCTCTACGGACAGAAATCTTTCCAGTTCCCGCCTCAGGCACTAGATATGCGCGACTCGTTCTTCGCAATAGAGTCCACGCCACAAGAGAAGCCTGGAAGGCTCTACCTCGGTGTTATGGGCTCCGATGCTGCTATAACCACGGTCGCCGCGCGAGCTGAAGCCGCACTCCTATTTGCCACTCGCTATCTCGAGGTTACTGGATACAGCGCAGATGTCGTTGATTCCTTTTGGACCTTAGTGGAGTATTTCAACACACTGCGTGAGCTTGGCGGCTCATTAACTTCTCTTCAGGATAGCGTGCAAAATCTGTTTTCATTCCTTGCGTCCACAAAGTTGAAAAACCTCTACCCCGGAGTCGATGCAGATACTCGCTTTTGCCATGTCATGGAGCTTACAAGCCGTAGGACTAGCGCCGAGATCACCCAATCTTTTCAGGAACTCGAAACAAAGCACACCGGACCCGGCAATAACGATGCGATTGACTTCGTTCTTGCCACGAATATGCTTTCAGTAGGCGTTGACGTTGGACGCCTCAATGTTATGTCCGTCTATGGACAGCCCAAGGTAAATTCCGAGTACATTCAGGCTACTAGCCGCGTCGGCCGTTCTACGCCGGGACTTGTTGTCAGCCTGTTTAACCCTAAGCGCTCAAGAGATAGGTCTCACTACGAGCAGTTTGTCGGTTTCCACCAGTCGCTATATAAGTATGTTGAAAGTTCAACTTTGACCCCGTTCTCTGACCGAGCTCGCGATCGCGGGCTGCATACGATCTTTGTAACTATGTGCCGTTATTCCATTACCGGAATGTCTGCTAATGGAGCTGCGGACAACTTCAGAGCTTCAATGAATGGCGTCGAGGACATCAAGCGCAAGATCATCGAGCATGTTGCTCTCGTTGAACCCGAAGAAGTCAAGGCGGTTAGGCTTGAGCTTGATCAGATTGCCATTGACTGGGAAAACAGAACAGGGAACGGATTGACCTATTTCACGATAGGCAAGCCCGCCAAATCCCTGTTCCAGAACGAGTTGGAAAATGACCGTTTCAGAGTCATGAGCAGCATGAGAAGCGTTGAGCCTTCAGCAAATCTCTTTGAGGACAGGTGATAGATATGGCTATTGGAAGAAAATCTGCAGGCGATGGCTCCAAGAAGGTTGGAGAGCTTCGCAGAGCTCAGCTTGTCACCACTTTTGGCCCTGGAGCTATGGTCGATCTGCCAGATATGTCCGTCGTTGTTGGCTCGACGGACCATTGGAGTCCAATTTGCAAACCGGTTTCGGATAGAAATCTTGAGATATTGCTTGGCGTAAAGGAATTCAAGGAGCCTGTTGGCAAGTACGCCTCCGAAGCCGACTGTACGATTCCCGTTAGGCGTTTCCCCGATTGGCACTACTGCCCAAAATGCGGTAAGCTCGCCCCCTACTGGGCCATATCAGGAATCGACAAGAAAACGTGCGCAGACTGTGGCGTTGCGCTGATACCTTCTCGATTTGTGGCCGCATGCGAGAACGGACACCTGGAAGACTTTCCGTATCGTTGGTGGGTGCACCGAGGAAAGGACTGTGGCTCCAAGGCACCGCTCAAGATTAGCTTCAAAAAGGAAACTCGAGGCATTGAGGGGATTCTGATTGAATGTCCCGAGTGTCATGCTTCACGCACTATGGCAGGTTGCACCAGTCCTGATGCTCTTGCTGGACATAAGTGCTTTGGATATCGCCCATGGGTAGGCAGGAAAATTGAAGACGCGGATCCTGAACCGTGTCTGTGCAATATGCAGGTCATCCAGCGCACTGCAGCCAATGCATACTATCCAGTGACCGTAAGCGCGCTCACCATCCCTCCTACTGCCTCGAGCGTGGTGGAGAGGCATTGGACACAAATCCAAGCATACTTGAATATGGGTTTCGACCAAGCAACCTTCAGAAATGTGCTCAAGGGATTACTCACGGCTGAAGATCTAACAGAATCGGATCTGGATGAGATCATCTTTGAGATCGAGCTAAAGGATTCTTCAGCAGGTAAAGCAGAAGTAACGCGACAGCGCATCTACCAGAGCGAATATCATGCACTTGTAGGCGAAAACCATGATGGCGCGCAGTTCAAGACGAAGCACGTTCCAGTTCCCAAAGGATACGAAAGCCTTGTTGAAGACGTTGTTCTTGTTAAGCGCTTGAGGGAAATTATGGCCCTCGAAGGCTTCAGGCGAATTTCCCCGGAGCCTTCCAGTACGAGCAGGGGAATGTCTCCTCTCTCCAAAGAGAAGCTAGACTGGCTCCCCGGTATTGAATTACTCGGCGAAGGATTTTTCATCAAGCTGAATCAGTCAGCTGTTGACGAATGGGTTAAACGCGTCGGAGATCGCTACAATCGCATGGAAGAAAGACTAGAGAAGAGCAACGTAAAGTGTGAGAGCCTTCTTCCACAGTATGTTTTGCTGCACACGCTTTCTCATGTTTTGATCAGGCAGCTTGCCATGGAATGCGGCTATACGACCTCATCTATCAACGAGCGAATCTATTCGACCTATAAAGCGGACAATCGCAAGATGAGCGGAATCCTGCTGTATACCTCGTCTTCTGATTCCGACGGTTCTCTCGGCGGTCTTGTTAGACGCGGAAGACCCGAGAACCTTAAAGTTACGATGGACGAAGCGCTTTCGAGCGCAACGTGGTGCTCATCCGATCCGCTATGTGTCGAATCTCACGAGCAGGGCTACAAGAGCCTCAATTACGCCGCATGTCATGCATGCTTGCTGCTTCCCGAAACCAGTTGCGAGATGAGGAATTGTCTTCTCGACAGGGTATCGCTCATGGGTACGCCCGATGATTCTGAACTCGGGTTCTTCTCTGGCGCTGAATCTATCTAGTGCCAGAAGAGCCCACGTAGGCATGTAGCCTAGGTGGGTTCTCAGCAAGATCTTCGGTAAAACGCCTAAAAAGCCGTCGCTCCTCGTTACTCCGCCTTTGTGTCGCGGGCGGCGATTTCGGCGGCCTTCTTGGCGAACTCGGCGCGTTGCTCGGGGGTCATCATGGCCATCTGGGCTTCCAGCACGTCGTGTTTCAGGGCCGTGGCGAAGTCGGCGGAATCCTTCTTGGCCTCGCCGGCCGCCTTCTTGGCGGCATCGGCGGCCATCTCGGCCTGGGAGCGGGCCATGGACGCAGCGCTTTCGACCTGTTCCTTCGCCAGCTCGGCGGCGGTCTTGGCCTGATCGGTCAGATGGCTCGCGGCCGCCTGGGCCTCAC